>ENA-OOYX01000450-OOYX01000450.1-human-gut-metagenome-genome-assembly--contig:-NODE-450-length-26898-cov-13.186380_pt1 | contig 26898 bp, 20 predicted proteins | sample MGYA00241182_ERZ501387 | MGnify/ENA primary metagenome ERZ501387 (study PRJEB25962, sample SAMEA2042740) | human gut metagenome | biome: human gut; feature: human-associated habitat; material: faeces...
AGACCGCATAGGAAACCATATCATCTTTTGTTATTTCAGCGAGCTGTTCATCTATGTGAGATGCCAGCTTGCGAAGGTTGCCATTTTCTTTTAAGCGAATGGCATAGGATACACCATTTGTTTCACGCTGATGATATAGTTACGGCTTGGTAAATCCACTGTCTCTCCGGAGAAGCAATGGAATGTTTGGATAACAGGAGCGTAGAATCCAAAGCCAGCAGAATCATTTCTGGTTTCTTTATGGAATACACTACTTTTCGGAATCGTCGCATCAAATCATAAAACTGATTTAACGTAGTATCATCCAAACGGTTGAAAAAACGCGAAAGAGTTGGTTGCGAAGCAAGTGCATTCTTAGCCAGAACTGCTGTCAGGATTGGGTCATTGGTAAGTTCATCAGCACAGTCATCTTCAAAGTATGCTCCGAGAATCTGGTAGATTATCTGTCACAGATTTTCATCATCTTTATGGAAACGAAAAGATGCACTGTCATTGGTTTTGATTTCTTTTTTCAGGATGTTCACAAAACCAAGTTTGCAGGCAAACTCCTTAATCAAAAGAAGACCTGCATCGGAGGATAAATCGCCTCCACCAAAATTTAATTTCAGATATTTGTTGCTTTCTAAGACGGTGTCGTTTAAAATAGTCATTGAGAACTTCTTCTTTGTTTTGATTTGGCTTTGACACCTAAATTTTAACAAACTTGAAGTTCTTTTTCTATGAAAATTTTTTCACCCATTAAGTGAAAGTAAGAAGTATCAAAAAAACAAGTAATTATGCGGCATTGACCGCATTAACCTGAATTATTATGAATAATTCAGGTTAATAGAGAGACTAAAGTGAACAGACAGGAGATGAGAAAATAATTTGTTTTACTTAATGATAATAGATTCACCTGAGGAGAAAAGGGTGTTTGTGGTTATTTATGAAAAGTATAGATACTTGATGATGAAAGTAGCACATGATGTACTGAAGGATAATTTTCTGGCAGAGGATGCGGTACATGAAGCATTTATAAAAATTGCTCACAATATGCAGAATATACATGATGTAGAGTCAGTTGAGACAAAACGATATTTAATTATTGTCGCAAAGAATGCCGCCATAGACATATATAGATCAAGGAAGAAGATGAAGGAAAAAATGTTTATCGATGAGTTGGGAGAAGATGCAGGTCCGATAACTTATCTGAAAACAGATATAGACAATGAAATATTAGATATATTGAAAAATTTGCCAGTTAAGTATAGAGATGTTTTTTTATTAAAGTATTCCAATCATATGAGTAATGCAGAGATATCGAAAATATTGAACATATCAGAAGGTACAATTAGACAGCGAATTGCCAGAGGAAAACTGATAATAAAAGAAGAGATAGAAAGATTGGAGGGAAAATAGTATGGGACAAATAGATGTAACAGATGCATGGCTTTATAAGTATATGTCCATCGTAGATGAAGCAATTATAAATGAAATCGAAAAGAATGTAGATTATGATTATGCTTTTTCTGATGAGTTCAATCGAAAAATGGAGAGGACAATCCGTAAAGAAAAATTCATACCATTTTGGAATTCAGTTTCTAAGTTTGGAAAAAGTGTGGCAATTTTTGCTTTAGTAATTGTTACTTCGTTATTTGCAGTTACTATGAGCGTAGAAGCATATCGCATTCAATTTTTTGAAACAGTTAAAACAATTTGGGAAGATTCGTTTTTCTACACTTACTTTACAGAAGAGAAAGACATTGGATTTCAGAAAAGAGAGTTTGAATATTTGCCGGATGGATATTATTTGATAGAAGAAATCAGTGATGGTAACATTAATACAACTATTTATTCTAACGAAAGCGGAGAACAGATTATTATCGATCAACATCTAGTCAGTGATAATAGGCAGATTACCATGGACTTAGAATACAGTGAAGAAAAAGAAGTGGAAGTGAAGGGGTTACCACTCCTAATTTACAGATATGAAGATGGATTTGTAAGTGCATATTATGAATACCAAGAATCAGTGTTCATTTTGTCAGCAGATAAGATTTCCGATGATGAAATTATAAAGATTATAGAGGGAATCAACTAAATAAAGTTTGTGTGAGGAGGCCCAAGCAGAGCCTCCTTTTTATAAAAAAAAAATAATGTAACAAACAGGTAGGAGAAATTCGTTATTGTTATATGAGAAGGAAAATCACGAAGGAGGTATTGTATGAATTACTTAAAAAGGATTGGAAGGTTAGTTGCAATTTGTATTTGTGCTGTTTGTGTTGGAATCATACCAATTACGGCGCATGCTTTGGAGGTCTCTGACAAACAGATACAGCCGAGAATGGATTATATATCCTCATACGGAACAGAATTGACTATATCAGATTCAGGAGAAGCGAGTGTAACAGGTTTTGTCAGGGGAAAAAAAGGGGTAACGAATGCATACGTTAAAGTAACATTGCAGAAAAAGGTGTCTGGATCGTGGGTGTATGTGCAATCATGGGAATCTAGCGGTTCAGGAAGAAATGCAACTATAGCAGAGACTTATTCGGTATCTAGAGGAACATATAGGGTTGTCGCATTAATAAAAGCAGGGACAGAGAGTAAATCTCCTATATCGGCGGAAAGAACATATTAAAAGTTAAAGACCTTCTCAAAAAATGAAAAAAGATTTTGGATTGTCTGTGAGTTCGTTACTTTGCAACAAATTACTAACAACATATTACAGTAATGATATTTCTGAAAGGAGATTAATATTAAACGAAAAATTTTAAGTATTTTAACCTTGGGGATTATGTTGACAACAATGCTAGTGCCTGCAATGAAAACAGAAGCAAGTGAAACAGAAACCGTGGATGTTGCAATTCAAGAAAATGCTAGTAATGCATATGATGAATTAATGAGTTCATTTCCCGCATCTAGAGCAACAGGCGAAAAAATATATCCGGATTACTATGGTGGATCATATATAAACAACGAAGGAAAACTTGTTGTTTATATAAAAGAAGGATTCGCAGTACCAGAGTTGCTAAGTACTGATGATGATATTGTATATGAAAATTGTGATTATTCTTATAATGAGCTTCAATGCGTCATGGATGAGTTAAATGAATATAAATTTGATAATCAAGGTAATATGATTGCAGATAATTACAATGAATTTGGATTGTATGATGAAAACAATCGTGTTATAGTAAAATTAGATGAGTTGTCAGATGAAGCAATTAATAATTTTAAAGAAAATGTTTGTGATTCGGATGCGATTGTATTTGAACAAGGAAATGGACCAGCACAGTTAGAAGTGAATGTAAATGCAGGGAGTTTGATATCTACAGATTCGGCAACTGCATCCGTAGGGTATAGGGTTAAACGGAATGTGACTGCTTCTTGGAGATAATTTAATGAAAAAAAGAATAATATTTATATTTGCTTTATGTGTCCTATTAACATGCTCATGTACAAATCAAAAGAATGATGAGAATACAGAAATATCATCAGAAAGTGTGTTTTCGATTCAAGACAGTGAAAAAGAAACAGAAAATGAAACAAAATCGGAAGATATTAATTCAGGTAAAAATCCAGTGGAAGATATAGACTCAGCTTTACAAATTGAACATCAAAAAAATCTGAACAATGAAGAGGATGTATCTGATCAAATTAAAATAAGTTTAGCTAATTCAAGTATTGAAGCTACGTCATTAGAAAATACCATTATTATAGTGACGAATGATTCTATGTATGATATTACAGTAGGGGATGAATATTGGATAAGCAAACTAAATGGCGAACAATGGGAAGATATGCCCGCAAATATTGTGTGGAATGATTTGGGAATACAAATTAGAGCTGGTTCATACCACGAATTTAATTGTAACTTGAATTTGTTTGGGAATTTTGATGAGGATGAAAAATATCGTATTACAAAAAAAGTGTATGTGAATCAAAAAGAATATACATTATATGCAGATTTTACAGTAAATTAGGTGTTAGAGTAGTGTAGAAAAAAGTCTATATACCGGTATATCAAGGTTTATTTTGTCGGTGGATAGTATTTCTGAGATGATGAAATTATAAAGATTATAGAGTAAATCAAGTAAAAAGGAATAAAGCGAAGGAATTATTAAATGAAACAATGGAAGAATTGATTCTTTCTGAACAAATGAGTATTAATGGTGGAGGTATTAATGCCTCAATGGTTTGGTACAATTTATATGGTGCATTCGCAAAACATGGCTGTGCATATCCGGTAGGATATAAGTCTACTTGAAAAGAGCGAAATAGAGCCATCTGTAAAAGTAGCCAGCTAGATTGCGCGAGCTTTAGACAATTGTATCTATAAAATATTTGACTTGGATGAAACAGGAGAGTATTTGTGTACAGGCGGTGAATGTGATAATCGTCAGTAACTTGGTTCGCTGATAAAAATAGAAAAAGGGAGGTGAAGCTTTATGAACTACAGTAATCCTCAGAGGTATAAAAACGGAGATGGGGCTCGCTTTGAAAGTGAAAGAGTGAGTATAAAACAACAGAAAGAGAGGTTGATACTATGAAAAAAGTACTATCAATATTATTGGCTTTGGCAATTACGCTAGTGGGGGTTGTGCCTGTGTTCGCTGATGAGAATTCTGTTAATGGAATAAGGAGCCTAGAAACTCAGACGGAATTGCTTGAATATGCAACGAACGTATTTCCGAAGCATTTACATGCATTAGTGGAGATTGGAGATTTGAATGGTGCTGTAGAAGAGTATTCTCTTGGGGAACCCTTTACAGTATTTAACGTTGAGGAAAACACCAATTCGAGTTGTTTTCCAGTGTTACAAAACGAAGATATAGTTGCTATACTTGAAATTTCAGAAAATCAGGGTGAATACAATTCTTCCTTATCAGTTTCTTTTGCCAGAGAGTTGGAAGATATTTTGAATAGTAATATGATGAAAAGTTTTGTATTATTAACAGATGGAATTCACCTACAGGCTTTTGATGGGGAAACTTCTGTTGAGATTTTTAAATTGTACAATGATGGGAATGAAGTTGGAGAATTATCTTCTAACTTTACTTTGTCATTGTCGTCATTGCCTAAGAATTCATTACAGAGCGAATTAAAAACAGAGATAAAAGCAGATGACTTTTTACACGGAAATTTATATCCAACCGCAATTGATGGACCGACATCGTATGAAACGCTGGGAGTTCAAGGCGTTTCTCAAGGAAACCATCCTTGGTGTTGGGCAGCAACTTGTGCTGCAATGATTAACTACCTGAAGGGAAAATCTCTTTCGGCATCGAAAGTTGCTAACTACGTATTTCCGAACAATCCTGAACAGGGTGGAACTTGGGATGATATTAAAAAAGCATACAATCATTGGGGATTATATCCTTCGCAAACTGGCGTGATTAGCTTTACCCGAGTAAAAAGTGAAATCAATTCTCACAAACCGATGCATTTAGGTCTAAAAGGACATTCAGTTGGGCTAATAGGATATGAAGATTGGAGTGGTTCGGGTGGAGGAAGTAACGATAGAATATTGATACTGCTAGAACCTAATGGTGGTGTTCATAGGAGTGTGAAGTTAAACTCTTCTGGTAACTTCACTTACAGCTTAGGAGGAGGAAGTAATGCATGGAAATATACAAGAAGGTTTTAGCTGTTTTGGTTTGTGTCTTTACAATTCCTGTGGTGCTTTTTCTAGGAGGATGTCATGAAAGGTCTGCATTGGAGGAAAAAAAGGAGATAGAATTTCCTGTGAATGAAAGAGGATATCCGCAAAACAATATTGTAATTATCAATGATACGTCTTATCCTATAGATATTGTAGGACATTCACATATAGATTCTAAAGTGGATTCTGAAATTGAGATTAAAATGGAGAAAAAGAGTAATATCGTTGAAATCGTTCTTCCCCAGTATCTTCCTATTAATAATTGGAGCATTGAGGAAAAAGAATATGTGAATTTGATTTCATACAATAAAACGGATTTTCCAATAAAAGATGGGGATATGATTGAAGGAATATCAACAGCGGTACAAAAATTTAAAATTCAAGTCTCAACGGATGAAACTACGGAAATTCTACTAAAGTGGGCAAATATAAATGAAGTAGATAAGCTATTTAAGGACAAAAAAGAGGACTATCTACTAAAAATATCAGTGTCTTATTAGGTAAAGCATAAACAAAGCATATCCCACAAAGGATTCGGTAAACAGCCAAATGTCATTTAGATAAGGATTGCTTTATAGTCAGAAATTCTTATACAGCGGATAAACATTTTGTTTATCTGCTGTATTTCTATCTTATAACACTTTTAACATAATAAATTTGCACAACAAACAGACAGATGCTTTCATCTGCCTTAAAAATGGTATATACTAATATTTGTTTAAGCTGCTCTATATAAAAAGCTTATCACAGACTGGGGCTTGACTTTGTGAGGGTCTGTTCTCCCAGAACGTATAGGAAGAAGCTCATGTCCGATTAGATATTCTACATCGGGTGGAGCTTTTTCTTTTTTTATTGATAGAAAGTAACAGCAAATCCGAATCGCTCGGTATAGTTGAGCTGATATGTATGTTTGTAGCCTTTTTTCTCATTTATAACAACATTAGTTGCTATACCGATTTTTAGGATCTAAATCTTATTTGCCCCTTTTTTTTGTTAATAGCATTATTCATAAATAAACTCCGTCCTACAATACAATTTAAATATAATCTTTTTTACACATTTAAAAACTGATCTCTGTAGGCCTTAGGGCTCATACCTGTGTTTTTCTTAAATATTACAGAAAAATAAGCGGGGTCGTGAATTCCAACAGTTTCAGAAATCTCAAAAGTTTTCAAGTTAGAAGTGGCAAGAAGTTCCTTAGCTTTGTTAATTCGAAGATTAGTAATATAGCTAATTACGGAATCGCCACATTCTTTCTTAAAAGTTCTACTAAAGTAGGATTTGTTAATATGAACATGTTGGGCAATCTGTTCAAGAGATAAATCATCTTCTAAATGTTCTTTTATATAATTTAAAGACTCTTCAATAAAAGAGCTATATTTCCTAACTGAATGTGTTAACTGAATCTGCAAATCATTAATCATATTTAAAACTATGGACTTTAACTGAAAAATATTAGGACTTTCAGTTAACATTTTTAAATATTTTTCATCCATAGGAATATTATAAGTGCTCATAACTAATCTATATGAAATTAAGTATATTTGAGTACAAATATTTTTAACAGAAGCTTCATCGGTAAAATTACTTTGCAAATTACTAAAAAGTGTAGACACAACGTCTTTTGCAGCCTTAAAATTCAACTGAAAAATAGCTGTATCATATTCGTGAAGGTGTACGGAAATATCAACAGGAAAAATATTTCTATTGGCAATATAATCTTTTGAAAAAGCAATTATATGCGAAGATGAATAGAAATTAAGCGATAATGCCGTAATAGCTTCTGAAGCAGCCTTGGAAAAATGTCTGGCTGTAGAATGGTGGGCACTGATACCGATATCAAGTTGTTTGTCGTATTGTTCTTGAAATAAGTTTTCAATATCCTTACAATCTTCAACAATAGGCTCGATGTAAGAATTCTGATCACAAAAATATGCAGTAAGAACAATATTATTATATCTAAAACAATGACTTTCGATCTGCTGGTCTTTAATGATAGCTTTAAGCTTGTTAAAATCATTGAAATCTTTAGGTAACTGAAAAGCAGCTACATAAAAATGACTAAAATCCAAGTTAAAAGAGTCAATCTTTTTTTGTTTATTCTCGTCTATAATATTAGAATCAGTTAACTGTTGGAATAATTGATCCTTAAGGAAAGCAAGTTCGCTTTCCTTAATTTGGGTATTGGACTTAGATGTTACAATCTTCTCACAAACTTCCTTAACAGCAGTAATAATCTGATCTTTAGATGCAGGCTTTAATAAATACTGTGAAACATGATATTGTATTGCAGAACGTGCATACTCAAATTCAGAATATCCTGATAAAATAATTACGGCAATATCAGGATGATTCTCGTAAATATACTTTGCCAGGCCAATTCCGTCCAAAAGAGGCATTTTAACGTCGGTTAAAATAATATTAATGACATTTTCATTTATTTTTGCAATTGCATCTTCGCCGTTGTTGGCAGTTGCAACAACCTTGCAATCATAATCTTCCCATTTAATGTGTTCGGATAAGCCCTTTCTGATAGGGGCTTCATCATCAACAATTAATAAATTAAAACTCATAAAAAATATCCTTTCTTAAGTGACTTTTTGACTAAATTCTCAAATCTGTAAAAAGAATTTATAATGGTATTTTAAAAGATATAGTAGTGCGTATTTTAGGAATGCTTTCTATGTGCAGTACAGAATCTTCTCCATACATAAGGAAAAGTCGTCTATTAAGATTCTTAAGTCCAATATGCGGACGTGAACCTATAACTGCAGAAGTTGTTCCCTTGGAAGCAACGTTAATATCAAAATTTGGAATCTTTTCGAATCCAATTCCATCGTCAGTAATATTTATTAGTAAAAATTTATTTTCGTTATCTCTCTTAATGCTAATAGTCAGATGACCGTTAGTATCCTTAGGCTCCAAACCGTGAACGTAAGCATTTTCAACAAGTGTCTGAACACAAAAACAAGGAATATTAATATCATCCAAATTATCATCTATATCAAAATTAACACTAATTTTATCCTCAAAACGCATCTGTTGTAAGTAAATATAAAACTTAACGAATTTAAGTTCCTCAGCAATTGAAATATACTGAGAATTTCTATAAGCAGTAGTAGCTTTGAAAATCTCACCAATAGCAATAGCCATCTGAGAAAGTTCAGTGTTGTCAGACATTTCTGCTTTCCAAGTCAGAGTGTTTAGAACATTAAAAATAAAATGCGGATTAAGCTGTGACTGTAAAGCTTTAATCTCTGCTGTTTTGAGAGAAATGTTCTGCTCTAACACATTGTCGTGATAGGAATGAATCTGGTCAAGCATATCGTTAATGGCAACCTGAAGATAGTAGAATTCTTCATATTCTTCAAGACCTGTAACCTTCTCGGAATAATTGCCATTAGAAATCTGTTTAATACTGTTAATCATAGTGCCGATAGGTCTTGTAATATATCTACTTATGGCAAAGGCAATCATAACAACCAAAACAACGATTAAAATAACAACTATAATATAAGAGTTCAAAACTCCATTAACCTGCCGGCTAATCTGTGATTTTGGAGCCATAATAGTTGCAGAAATATCTACTTTTCTAAGTTTATTGGACAAAGTCAGATAATCCATAGATTGAAAATTAACTTGATGAAAAACAGTGTCATTATAGTAGTCCAAAGATTCTTTTAAATTCTCAATATTCTCTTTAGATTTATCATCGTAGTTATAATCAGAAATAGTTTCGAAATTGTTATTATACATAAGAATATGCCAGCCTTTAGTTATGTTCCGGGTAAGCATATTAACCCATTCTTTCTGATTAATGGTAATAATCATAGTTCCTATAACTTCGCCGGAACTTATATTATAAATTGTTCTGACAAAATAAAGGTCATTAGAAGTATCCAAAGTATGAAGTGTTAGTGTAGGAGAAGGCTCAGTAAGATTTCTGTATACGGCAGCATTTTCTTCTGTTGTTATAATATTATCTTCCTTAGATACATAAAACTTCTTCTTATTATTAGTATATACATAAACCGACCTTAAATAATTTTTCTCCCAAATATTATTAAGAATAAGAATTGAGGTCATTTGCTTCTCAGCAGCAATATAGTCGGATGGCTTTTTTGCTGAACTTGTCATAAAGCCATAGATAGTATCGTTTGAAATCAAAAGTCGGTATATAGAATCAATACTATCAATATTGTCAGAAAGAGCATTCATGGTAATATTACTCTCCTGAAACATCTGGTCTCTGTAATGTACAGTCAATACCATATAGGCTTTATAATAAAAAAGCATTGTACTAATAACCAAAGCAACGGTTATGACAAGAATAATAAGAAGAGAAGTTTGTACTGTAAGACTCTTTCGCTTATTTAAAAATCTGTTAAACATAAACTAGCCCTCGCCTTCTAAAAGCGTGTCATACATAAAAAATGACATAAATTGTTACCATTATTTCTATATGGAGTATAGCATATTTGAGTAAAAAATTGATAAATTATACCAAATTAATAAAAAAAGTAAATTATTTCTAAAGTTTTGTAAAAAAATTCTGCAAAATAATAAAAACTGCTCAAGTATATTTGTATTAATTAACAATTATAACAAAGAAAAAAGTGCTTTTTATGAAAAATAAGAAATTTTTAACAGTGATTCTTACAGCGGCAATGGTTGTGGGAGGCATCAAATGGTAATAAGTATAGATACGTCAGAGTAATATTGACAGGAATTGCATATCACAGCGTATATAGGCGTGTTAATCTATGGCTATGTACTATTTTGCATAATTTACACTGCATTATGTACAAAAAAATATAAAAATACAAATTATTATGTCAAAATAATCAAAAGTTTTGTAAAAATATTCTATTCATTAAAGAATTAAAGTCTATATAATGTTAAATATAAACAAAAGAGCAAACGACACATAAAATCAGGAGGTAGAATTAATGAGAAAGAAATTATTAAGTGTTGCCCTTTGTGCAACAATGGTAGCCGGTCTTTTCGCTGGCTGTGGAAGCTCTTCAAACACATCTAAGAAGGATGATGCTAAATCAGCAGATGGAAAAATCACATTAAACGTAATCAACTATCACGTTGGTACAGACTATGTAGCAGATTATTATGAATATTTATTTGATGCATTTAAGAAAACTGAAGAAGGAAAGAATGTAGAATTCAAATTCGAAGAAATTCCTACTACAGATGCTTACAACCAGAAGATTAAATTATTAATCTCAAGTGGTGATCTTCCTGACATCGTATTAAACGGTGGTAACAACATTACAGCATTAGCTGCTAAGTCAGGAAAGGTTACAGATATTACAGAATACCTTGACAATGATCAAGACTGGAAAGCAATGTTCAGCGATCAGGATCTTGAATTCAACTCATATGAAGGAAAGATTTACGGTATTCCGGTATCAAAAGAAATTTCATACATTTACTACAACAAAGACTTATTTAAGAAAGCAGGACTTGAAGCTCCTGACGTAGCTTATGAAACATGGGATGATTTCTACAAAGCTTGTGATACATTAAAAGCTAAAGGAATTACTCCGGTAAGTATGGATACAGCAGACCTTGGTTGGTTATCTAACCTTTGGTATAGTGGTTTAATTGGTACAGCTGGTGAAGAAGGAAACAAGTTCATGAACACAATGTACCCAACAGACTACACATCAGACTTAGTTGTAAACGCAACAGAACAGTTACAGAAGATGTTAAAGAACTACACAACATCAGATGCAGCAGGTGGAAAGTATGACACAATGGCAACACACTTCTTCAACAGCGAAGTAGCAATGCTTCCTAACGGACCTTGGATGATTCCTGATTTCAAGAGCACAGACAAAGCTCCTGAAGGTTTCTATGACAAAGTTGGTATTATGCTTCTTCCTGGTTCAGGTATGGAAAGTGTTCCAACACCTGGTGACATGGTAGGTACAAAGGATCCTGAAAAGGTTAAAGCAGCAGTTGCATTCCTTAAGTTTGAAACAACAGCAGAAAATCAGCTTAAAGCTTTAGAAATGGCAGGATTACAGCCAGTATCAAGCAATATCGAAGTTCCAGACAGCTTAAAAGAATCAGACCCATTAATGGCAGAAGTATTAGATATTCAGTCAAAGGCTAAATATACATATGGTCAGAACCAGGCATATTGGTATCAGAACGTAATTGATACATTCTCAACACAGTTGCCAGAACTTGCATATGGTAACATGACAGCAAAAGAATTTTGCCAGAAGTTAACTGATGCAGCTAAGAAAAACTAGAGCAAATTGATGATGGGTGCTGCACTAGAAAATAGTGCAGCGCTCTTTTTTGAAAGGAAATAGGAAAAATATGAGCACAAGAGGAAAAAAAGGTTGGATATTAGCATTCTCAGTACCTTGTTTAGTACTGTTTTGTTTAGTATATGCCATTCCATTTGTAATGGTTATCACTACTTCATTTTGTGATTACTCACTTACACAGTCACCGGTATTTGAAGGCTTAAAGAATTTCAAGACAATATTTGCAGATCCTGATTTTTCAGTATCTATAGTTAACACTTTGAAGTGGGTATTAATTCAGTCAACACTTCATGTAGGATTTGGTTTCGTTATGGCACTTATCTTACGTAGAAAACCAAAGGGATGGAAATTTGTAAGAGTTGCATATGTTATTCCTAACATTATCCCAACGGCAGCAACAGCAGTTATGTTCTCATTATTATTAAACCCATCTTTTGGTGTAATCAAGATTATTTATGAAAAGTTCGGACTTGACACATCTCAGGTGTTAAACTTATTCGGTAACTCAAAATATGCATTTATTACAGTGACAGCAACTTGGGTATTTTACTCAGGATTTAATATGTTAATCTTCATGGGTGAAATGGGAGCTATAAGCCCTGACATTTACGAAGCGGCAATGATAGACGGTGCTACACCTACACAGGCAGACAGATATATCACAATTCCATTGATGAAGAACGCATTTGGTACTTGTGTAATATTAGCATCAGTAGCCATGGTATCACAGTTCGATATTATTTATATGACGACTAAGGGTGGTCCCGGCAATGCAACACTTAACTTACCGACATACTTATACAAGATTATTACTCTTGAAAATAACTATGGTAAGGCTAACGCAGTAGGTGTCATCCAGATTGCGTTAGGATTAGTATTAGTTATCTTAATTCAGAAATTATTTAATCAGAAACAGGAAATGAAGGAGGTATAAAAACATGGCTAAGAAGAAAAAAGACATACCAATGCCTATGCAGCTTGGTTCAGTAAAGAAACAGCCAGCAGGAATAAAAATAGTTTGCAGAATTTTAAAATATCTCTTTCTTGCTTTGATTGTTGCTATTTCAATAGGCCCCATTATTTGGGCTGGTTTAAGTTCATTTAAAACATATGCAGAAATTAATACATCTGCAATTGCACTTCCAAAATCATTTAACTTTAAGAACTATGCGGATGCATTTAAATATGCACCTATTCAGAAATATTTCTTAAACAGTATCATTATTGTATTAGTCAGCGTAGCTGTTACAGTTTGCTTCGTAGCAATGTGTGCATACGTTGTAGCAAGATATAACTTTAAGTTGAAAACAATCTTAGTGCTTTTAATTTCGGCATCATTGATGCTTCCAGTACAGGCTATATCACAGCCATTGTTTGCAATTTTCAAGACATTAGGTTTATACGATACAAAACTTGGACTGATTATCGTGTATGCGGCAATGGGTATTCCAATGTCATTCTTCGTAATGGTAAGTTACTACAAGACTATTCCTGTGGCACTTGAAGAATCAGCATATATCGATGGTGCAACATTTATTCAGTCATTTACAAAGATCATTTTACCATTAGCTAAGCCTGGTTTGGCAACAATCGCAATGTTACAGTTTATTAATACATGGAACGAATTCTACTTCGCATTAATGCTTACAAGTGGTGACACAGCCAGAACAGTTCCAATCGCACTTAACTATTACTTAGGAACATTTGCTAATAACTACTCAGCACTGTTTGCTGCGGTAATAATTACGGTTCTTCCAACAATTATTATCTTCATTATCTTACAGAAGCAGGTTATGGAAAGTATGACAGCAGGTGCTGTAAAGGGTTAAAGAAAGGAATAGAGAATGGAAAAGAATACATATCCGGTAGAAGAATGGAAAGTTACTGAAGAAAAGTTTGTTAAAGAATGGAATTATAGAAACGAGACAACATTTGCACTTTCAAACGGCTACATTGGTACTCGTGGTACATTTGACGAAGGATATCCTTTTTCGGTAGATGAAGGACTAGAAGGGAACTTTATTAATGGCTTTTATGAAAGTGAACACATTATGTATGGTGAGTGGAACTTCGGTTTTCCTGAAAAGAGCCAGTCATTACTTAATTTACCTAATTTAAAAAAGACTACTATTGAAATAAATGGTGAAATGTTCGATTTAAGAACAGGAGAAATAGTTGAATACAGCAGAAGCCTTCTTATGAATGAAGGCACTGTTGTAAGAAACGTAGTTTGGAAATCACCTAAGGGCAGGGAAGTTAAAGCAACATTTAAGAGATTGGTTTCTCTTGCTGACAAGAACATTATGGCTATTCAGATTAAGGTTACACCTATTAATTTTGAAGGCACTGTTAAGTTTAATTCGTATATTGAAGCAGGTGTTGAAAACCACACAAGAAAGACTAATCCTTTAATTGATTACGGTCCATATGGTAAGCATCTTATAGTTCGCAAAGTGGAAGCTGATAATGATTACGTGCTTTATGAAGGTGAAACTAAGAACACTAAATTTGGAATATCTTGTGGTAGTGTTGTTGTTACAGAAGGTCATATGACGGAATGTGTTATCGGAGAAGAAGATGGACATACTTCTTATGAAATTTATGCAGAAGAAGGTAAGGAAGTATCATTTGAAAAAATGATTGCTTACACTTCAGAACTTGATATGCCTAGAGAAGAAATTCTTCCATTTATTAGAGCTAAGCTTTCAGAAGCTAAATTATTAGGTTATGACAAATACGAAGAACTTCAGAAAGAAAAGATGGATGAATTCTGGAGCAAGGCTGATATTAAGATTGAAGGCGATAGTGGATTACAGCAGGGTATCAGATTTAACTTATTCCATATTATGCAGTCTGCAGGCCGTGATGGCAGAACAGGTATGGGGGCTAAAGGTCTTAGTGGTGAGGGGTATGAAGGTCATTATTTTTGGGATACGGAAATGTATGTACTTCCTGTATTTGTTTATACAGATTCAGAACTGGCTAAGCAGTTATTAAATTACAGATATGACACACTTAATCAGGCAAGAGACAGAGCTAAGATATTAGGTCATATGAAAGGCGCATTATATCCATGGAGAACTATCAATGGTGAAGAAGCATCAACATATTTCCCACTTGGAACAGCTCAGTATCATATTAATGCAGATATTGCATATGCATTTAAGCTCTATCTTGATATTACAGGTGATGATCAGTACTTAATTGACAAGGCTGCAGAAGTATTGGTTGAAACTGCAAGAGTTTGGGCAGACGTAGGATGTTTTGCAGAATGCAAGGATAACAAGTATTGTATTTGTGCGGTAACAGGTCCTGATGAATACAATGCAATCGTGGATAACAACTTCTATACTAATTTAATGGCAAGAGAAAACATTCGCAGTGCAATGTGGGCATTAGATAGAATGAAGAATCTTGACAAAAATGCATACAACAAGTTAGTTGAAAAGTTAGAACTTGAAGACGAAGAGTTGGAATACTGGGAAAAGATTATTAACAACATGTATTTCCCATTTGATGAAAAATTACAGATTTATCCACAGGATGATGGTTTCTTAATGAGAAAACCTTGGGATGAATCAAAGATTCCTGAAGAAAAAAGACATTTATTATATGAAAATTATCATCCATTGTTTGTTTACAGACAGAGAATGGCAAAACAGGCTGATGCAATCCTTGGAATGTTACTTCACAGTAACTTCTTTACAGAAGAAGAGCTTAAGAGAAACTACGATTTCTATCAGACAGTTACACTTCATCATTCATCATTGTCTACGTGTATTTTTGGAATTCTTGCAAGTCAGATTGGATACGATGAAGAAGCTTACAAGTATTTCTCACAGTCAGCAAGAATGGATCTTGATGATATGCATGATAATTTTTATGCAGGAATTCATGCCGCTAACATGGCCGGAACATGGCAAGGTATTGTGTTTGGTTTCGCCGGTGTTCGTTCTAACACAGGAGAACTTACAATTCATCCAAAACTTCCTGAACAGTGGAAGTCATACGAATTCTGTGTTGAATATCATGGTAGCGATATGAGAATCAAAATTGAACAGGGAAAGGTTACATATAAATTACTTAATCAGGTTCCTATTACATTTAAGAGTAATCATGAACCTATCACTTTAAATAAGGAAGGAGAAGAATATGTCCAAGAAATATAAGGCAATATTTTTCGACTGGGACGGAACAGCCGTAATGTCAAGACAGGCTCCTGTTGAGGAAGCTGTTGCAGCTATGAAGCCTTTACTTGCAAGTGGAGTAAAGCTTGTAATTGTAAGTGGTACAACATATGACAAAATTGCCAGTGGAAAAATTCATGAACATTTCACTCCAGAGGAAGCTTCAAACCTTTACTTAGGTTTGGGCAGAGGAGCATACAACTATAAGATGGTTAACGGTCAGCCGGAGATTTTCGCTGACTGTATACCTGACACAGAAGGATTATTAAAGATTCATGATGTATGCTACAAAATCCACAGAGAGTTACTTGAAAAATATAACTTCAAAACTGATGTTGTATTTTCAAGACCAAACTACTGCAAAATTGATTTACAGGTAGAAAATGAACGTGGAGATCAGTTATTTATGCAGGAAGATGAAATGTCACAGTTAAAGGCTATGTTAGAAGAACATGGTTTAAAGAATGGAATTATGGATTTAGTTTCATTATCAGAAAAGGTTGGAGAAGAATTCGACCTTAAGGTATCCGCAACATGTGATGCTAAGTATCTTGAAGTTGGTATTTCATGTAAGAGTAACAACGTAGATACAATCCTTGAATCATTTAAGGAGGAAGGCATTGAAGCAGAAGATTGTTCTTTCTGGGGAGATGAATTCGTAGGAATTCAGGAAGGTCTTTACGGAAGTGACAGCTTTATGCTTACACCTAAGACAGAAGAAGGAGATTTCTTCGATGTTTCTTCATTAGAAGGTGTAAGACCTGAAAAGATTCAGATTTTAGGCGGTGGAGTAGACAGATTTATCCAGTTCTTAGTTGACCAGGGCAAATAAAAATAAACATTCTAATAATAAAAATGGAGTTTATTATTTCAATACATATTTAATATGCAAGGAGGAAAATAATGAAAATTATAATAGCTAATGATTATGAAGATATGAGCAGAAAGGCAGCTAATTATTTATCAGCACAGGTTATTATGAAACCTGACGCAGTACTTGGATTGGCTACAGGTGAAACACCAATTGGCGCATATAAGCAGTTGGTTGAATGGTACAACAAGGGAGATATTGATTTCTCACAGACAAGTACTATTAATCTTGACGAATACAAAGGCTTAACAGGTGATCATAAGCAGAGTTATAGATATTTCATGGATACTAACCTCTTTGATTTAATCAATATTAAGAAGTCTAATACATATCTTCCAAATGGTATGGCTGAAGACGAAGAAGCTGAATGTGCAAGATACGAAGGTATTATGAAACAGCTTGGAAATATTGATATGCAGCTTTTAGGCATTGGCTTAAACGGACACATTGGTTTTAATGAACCTGGTGAATCTTTTGAAAAAACAACTCATTGTGTACAGCTTACACAGAGCACAATTGATGCTAACCAGAGACTTTTCGATGAAGGTGAAGCAGTTCCAGAAAAGGCATTTACAATGGGTATTAAGTCAATTATGCAGTCAAAGCATATTTTATTAATTGCAAATGGTGAGAAGAAAGCACAGATTATAAGAGATGCATTCTTCGGTCCGGTAACTCCAAAGGTTCCAGCTTCAATCTTACAGTTACACAATAATGTAACAGTTATTGTTGATAAGGAAGCAGGAAAGTTAATTAAAGATGTGCTTTAGTTTCTAATATATTAATAGGAACTACAAATAAAGTTGAAAGGGTAACCGACAAGAATCGGTTAAATAAAAAGGAGGTATTTTATGCAGCAGAAGAAAACATTTGCTATATTATTGTCTTTGGCAATGATAGTTACTATAGTACTTGGAAATGGCACTTTTGTATCTGCGGCAACTACTGAGGCAATAACAGGTATCAGTTATTACGTTGACTCTGTAAACGGAAATGACGATAATGATGGTACAAGCGAAGCAAAAGCCTGGAAGTCACTTGAAAAAGTTAACGCAACTACTTTCAAGCCGGGTGATAAGCTTAGATTTAAAAGGGGTTGTTCATGGAGTGGTCTTTTGAGTCCAAAGGGGTCAGGTGAAAAAGGAAACCCTATTACAATTGACGCATATGGTGACGTTAAAGACGGCAGACCTGTTATCAATGGTGATAGCTGGTGTGGAGACAAAGGTGATGATTTAGAGAATCGTGTATTTAACACAGCAGTATATTTCTATAATCAGGAATACTGGGAAATCACATCTATTGAAGTAACAAACCATACAAAAACTAAAGATGATCATATTAAGAAATATGGTATCTTGATTATGGGACAGGATGCAGGAACACTTCATGAAATTAATGTAAAGAATACATACGTTCATGACGTAATTTCTATTCCAATCGGTCAGCAGGCAGGTATCGGTCGTGGTGGTATTGTATATGCTATCCGTGGTAACAAGAAAGCTACTAATTGGGAAGACATTACTGTAGAAGGAAACTATGTAAAAAATGTAAACCATTACGGTATTAACTTTATTTCAACATGGGGAAGCTCAACATTCCCTGATGAAAGTGGAATTACTGAAGGTGGCGGTGGAACATATAGAAGTAAAAATCTTGTAATTCGTAGCAATTACTGCGAAAACGTAGGTAACGCAGCTATTTGTCCATCAGATTATGAAAATGCACTTATTGAATATAATGTTGCAAATGGATGTAACAGTGGTCCTAACGGAAACGTTCCTATTTGGTGGGAACATGGTCAGAAAACAATCTGCCAGTACAACGAAGTGTTTGGTTCAGGAGCTTCCGGTGATAAGGAAGATTCACAGGCATTTGACGCTGACGTTTATGCAGACTTAAATTATGTTCAGTACAACTATACACATGACAATCCATCAGGTTCATTCTTTGAATGTGCATTAGGAACATCATATCAGACATACTACAGATATAACATCAGTGTTAATGATGGATATGGTACAAACCGTTATGGCGGTGGTGCTGTATTAACATTATGTCAGGGCGGTAATGGAAGCTTGGATGCATATAACAACTTGATTTATATGGATGCAGACCATGATGGATCTATTACACGTAGCTGGGATGATACAACAGCAGTAACTTCTACTGATAGATTTAAAATTAGAAATAATGTCATTATAACAGAAGCTCAAAAGATAGATGACAACGGAGTAAATAAGGCACAGGCTTGGGATTCACGTTATATGGGTGTTGTAAATAACAATGCTTACGGTGGAGCAAACCTTAACAATAGAAGAGCTGACGATGAAAATGCCAGGGTAGCAGTTAAGAGCGACTATGTTAAGTTAGAAGAAGGAACAAGCGCAACAGTTGAAGACGTTAACGGCGAATTTAAGATTACTTATGGTACTGTTGACGGATACAAACTTAAAGATGGAGCAACAGTTATTGACCAGGGTATTTCAGTTATCGACAATGGCGGACAGGATTTCTACGGAAACGAAGTAAAATCATTTGTTAAGCCAAACATTGGTGCTGATAACAGCTACAACAGTGGTATTAAAGAAGACCTTGGTGAAGGAAAGATTTTATTAGATTTTGATGATTGCAATAACGGAGCATTAACAGGTGTATATTCTAACTGTGACTTCGGTAACCGTGGTTGGAATGTAACAGATGGTAAGTTATGGGCTACTTCATATACTAATGAAGAACAGGCTAACAAACTTGCTATTCCTGATAAGTATGCTGTAACAAGTTTCGAAGCATACTGTGCTAAGGGCACTGCTACTGTAAAGGTTGAAGCTGGAGAAGAAAGCGAGACATTTACAGTAACAAATAAGAAACATACATTTAAGACTAACTTTAAGAAACAGGTTCCTGCAACATACATAGTAATTAAATCAGATGATGGTGTAGATCAAGTTAAGTTTGATAATATTATTTTATCAAAGAAGACAAGAACCACAAATACAGAAACTAATGTTTCATATAAGAAGAATGTTACAGTATCATCTGTAAGTGGTTATAATCCTGATTGTGTAGGTTCAAACATCGTTGACGGAGATGATTCAACAATTTGGATTTCAAGTGGTTGGTCAGATCAGGGTGATATTGTTACAGAAGAGAGAGCTAACTTTATTGTAGATTTAGATGGGAGTTACAACATTGAAAAGTTAGATATTACTTTTGGTGGTGATCGGGCTGAGTCAGCATGGAAATACAAAGTAGAAGCTTCAACAGACAAGACTAATTGGGATGTTATCTGGGATCAGACAGCAAATAAAGAAGTTGCAGCTACACAAGAAGTAACTTTAGATGAAAAGATAACAGAAAAGAAATATTCATATGTTAAGGTAACATTTGGAGATCTTGTCAAAGATGCATGGCCTGCAGTAGCAGAATTTAATGTATACAGACCAAAAGAACTTACTAATTTTGCACTTGATGGAGAAGCTACAGCTTCAACACAGAGTAGAGATCCTGCAAATGCACTTGATGGAAATGACAGTACACTTTGGGTAGGTGACGGATATTCAGAAAAAGAAGGCGCTTGGTGGATGGTTGACCTTGGTAAGTTTCAGCAGATTCAGGCATTTGACTTAGTATTTGAATATGAAGTTCTTCCTACACTTGAAGATGCACAGGCAGCAACAACTCCTGTTTACGGTCAGGCATGGCAGTACAAGATAGAAGGTTCAAATGATAAGAGCAGCTGGGACATGTTATGGGATAACACGGCTAATACTGATTTTTCAAAAGAACAGTATGGTAAGATTGCAGAAGAGTATGCAAACAACAAATATCAGTATGTTCGTGTCACATTAACACAGTTACCTCTTCACAAAGAGTCAAGAGCAACAGTTTGGCCTGCAATTGGCGAAGTAAAAGTTTTAGGTGAAGAAGTAATCAATCCGGAAGAGGAAAAGAAGGTTGTTCTTACTGAAAAAGGACAGAACATTGATATTGACTTAGCATACAGCCAGCCTGTTAAAGTTTCATCATCTAAAGATGGAGAAAATGTTACAGATAGAGATGCAAACACAACATGGGCACCTAATGCGGATGATGAAAATCCGTCATTAACAATTGGTTTAGACAGAGAATACAATATTGAAAACTTCAGTGTTGACTTTGACGGTGAAGCTACACCATACACAGTCATGGTTAATACATCTAAAGGATGGGTTGAAGCAGGTTCATGTGATTCAAAGGATTCAGGAAATGTTGTATCAGTATCAAAGAACGAAATAACAGGAATTAAATTCCAGTTCGAAAAGGGTATGACTGCAAAAGTTTCAGAAGTACACTTTGACGGTGTTGATGCAAAAGTTAAACATCATAAGAGAATTTTAGTAATGGCACCTCATGAAGATGACGAAATGTTAATGGCAGGTGGTGTTATGAACAGAGCTGTTGCAAACGGTGACGAAGTATATGTTGTTTATGCAACAAACGGAGATTACAATGGCGTAGACCATGGAAAATTAAGAATTAGTGATACAGTCAATGCATTAAACACAATTGGTGTACCAACAGAGCACTTATATTTCTTAGGTTATGCAGATAACGGTGGTATGGGGGTTGGAGCATTCACAACAGCATTTACAGACAGTTTTGTATACAATATTTATGTTGCAGATGATAACAAAGTTATATCTTCAAGAAATGGTGTAACAGAAACATATGGTAACGAAAACGTAAGAAATGATTATCATTATCTTACAACAGGAGAGCATGCTTCATATACACGTGCAAACTTCTTAGCAGATCTTAAGAGTGTAATGGAAAGTGTTAACCCAACAGATGTTTACATGACATCAAGATATGACATGCATTATGATCATGCATATTTTGGATTATTCGGTATCGAAGCTATTAAGGATATCCAGGCAGAAAACAATGACTTCCAGCCAACAGTTCACGAAGCTATTATTCATAGCCATATGACTGATGAAGTATATCCTAAAGATCAAGGTAATTACGGTTGGAACCATGAACTTGATACATATTTAGGAGCTTGGCAGCATCTTGATGGTCTTGAAGAAAAGACAATGCTTAACTGGAGCGAAAGAGAAAACGTATTAACTCCATACAGTATGCGTCAGGGACCATTTAAGTATAACTTAAAGGATCAGGCACTTCGTAAGTATTCAACAGAATACTATAACTGGATTGCTTCATTCTCAAAGGTTAACGAAGTATTTTACAAGCATGAAACAAACAGCATTGGTTCACTTGCTACAGTAACAGCATCAAGTGAAAACAGCAGTGATAGCAGATGGGATGACCAGAGTGTAGTTAAGGCAGTTGATGGTGTTGCAGATGGTTATGCAACAGGACTTGCAAATCTTCATACAAGATTCCCATGGGCTGAATGGGCAACAAAGAACGAAGGTGCAGGAGCTTGGTTGAGTCTTGCATACGATGAAGTGCAGAAAGTTACAAAAATTCTTTAGGTTAGAATCGATGATGGGGTAAACGAAAAAGCAGTTTTGGCATTCCAGTGAACTGCCTCTTCGTTTACACCATTTTCGATTTGACCTAATTGAACAAAGTGAGCGTCCGGGTAGCCACTGCCTATGGACTTTCAATCTTTGGTTCTTACCCATGATTATACAGGATTTTCTGTACAGAAGCCACAGAAATCAACTATTTCCGGATAAATAGGTACGACAACAAAACCTCAAACTTTGAGGCTTAAAAAAGTATGAAAGAATAAACTTTTAACATCTTTGCGGTATCCGAAGCTGTGGTTTTCCAAGATGACCGCCACAGGATTTACACACACAGACATTTATCCCATAGAGCTGTTTTAATATTTCAGGCATTTCCTTATCCCCAAGTTTTGAGAGATACTTTTTGCAGCCTAGGAGGTTCCGGCATAAAGTAAGCTTTTTGCGTTTACTTCGGGAACAAAGAAGTCCGTAATGACGAATTCTGACAAAACGTTTTGGCGGCACATGCATCAAAAAACGCCGTATGAATTCAATACCGGAAATGGTCAGCTCTTTCCATTCTCCTTTGTTTCGGTAATCTTTTACAAAGAAGGTGACGGTTTCATCATCCATGCGGATAATGCGGTGATTGCTGATGGCAATCCTATGGGTATACTTTCCAAGGTAATCAATCACAGACTGCGCACCGTTAAAAGTTTTCTTACAATAAGGAATCCATTCCGCATCATAACAGGAATCAAGCAGTTCTTTAAATGTATAATGGTTACGGTATTTTTCAGCAGTTCCATGAAACTCAAGCTGATTCGTATTCCAGAGATTTTTCAACTCATCCATATATTTTCCACGGAAGACTCTGGAGATAGCCCATATGGGAAGAAAGAACTCAGTACCATTGTCTTTCCATTCATTTTTGGATGTCAGCCCACCGCCGAGCAGTATTGTATGGATATGAGGATGAAAGTTCATCTCAGAACCCCATGTATGTAAGATACAGATATATCCAACATTCGCACCAAGATGTTTTGGGTCAGCAGTCAGTTCACTGATTGTCGCAGAAGCGGCATGATACAAGGTGTCATATAATAGCTTCTGATTACTGTAAATGATTGGATTCAGAATGTCCGGCACCGTAAATACCAAGTGAAAGTAAGGCGCATCAAGTACATCCTCTCTGCGAGCATCCATCCAGATTTCCTTTGGAACAGCCTGACACATGGGACAACAGCGGTTGCGGCAGGAATTATAATGAACCTGGACAGCACCACAGTCTTCACATACACTGACATTCGCACCGTAGGCTCCTGTTTTACAGTTCAAGATGTTCCGTGCAACTTTTGCCTGTTCAGGAGAGGGAGAATACTTTTCAAGATATGCCGGATAAAAACACTGGAAAATATCCTGAACCGTGGGCTTATTCATAATCAGCACCTGCTTTCCTGTCAAACGGACTTTGAATTCCCATCAGAGATTTGTTGCTGACATGAAGATAAACTTCCGTGGATTTTGGGTCACGGTGTCCCAGCAGAGCCTGAATATTCTGTCGTTCCACACCCTGTTCCATCAGGTGGGTGGCAAAGCTGTGACGGAGGCAGTGAGGCGTAACACCAGATAACCCGGCAGTCGCTGCTGAACGGCGGATAACCTGTTCCACGGAAGAAACGGTAAGGTATTCCCCTGTAAATTTATTCGGGAAAAGAATATCACGGGGTTTTCCACATGCAAACCAGTATTCTGTAAGAAGTGCCAGATTCCGCTCGGAAAGAATGGTATAACGGTCCATACGGTTTTTGGTATCCCGGACATGAATCTGCATGTGGGTGCGTGAAATATCCCCGTAATGAAGATGAACCACTTCAGAGACACGCATTCCGGAAGAATACATGGTGGCAAACATGGCTTTATATTTCAAATCATCCGTAGCATCAAGAAGTTTATCGATTTCATCAACAGAAAGTACGACAGGGAGTTTGTGATCTATCATCATGCGTGGAACAGTGATATCATCCCACAGAATGTGAAGTACATTCCGATAGAAAAAGCGGATGGCTGAATTATAAAGGTTGAGGGTGGTTGCTTTCAGACCATCGTCTTTCTTGGCAAGAAGAAAGTCTCTGACATCCTGACATGTAAGCTCTTCCGGAACTTTTTCCATGTAATTCAGGAAATAGGAAACATAGTTTTTGTAGCAGTCAATAGAACGCTCTTTGAGGTTACGGATTTTTCCGGCTTCCTCAAGCTGTAATAAATATTTTTCGTACATTATAAATCCTCCATGTAAAGTCAGTAATTTCAGGTATCACTGCTTACATGGAGGTGCATTGGAATAATAAAACCGCTTGCTAAAAGAACGGTTAGGTGTTAATCTTTTCATAGGCAGTGGTAATGTCGATCCTGTTTGATTGTTGGTTGTGGTGACTTAACAATACTACTTGTAGGACTTGGTTTCCACTGCTTTTTTATTTAGGAGTAGAAAACTGCGCCACAGCCTTGGCAGGCCATCGCGCAGCGATTTTGTTCAATTAAAATTTATGACAGACCTAATACAGATGACCACATTACAAACTCTCACTTAGAATTTGATGATGGAACAACACTTGAAGTTGGGGAACTTCCAAACGATGGTTCAGTTAAGGAAATCAGTCTTGGCGAAGGCAAAGAAGTTAAGAATATTAAGTTCGTAGTTGACGAAGTTTCAGAATCAACAACAGCAGTTGGTCTTGCTGAAATCGAAGTAATCAAGTAAGAAGTTAATTGGCCTGAAGAAACAACTACAACAGAAACAATAACACCTAGCGCAGAGAAATAACTACTAAAGGTAAACAGAAAGAAACCAGAGGTGGCTCACATCAGCAAAGTCAAGTATCTCGGTTATACATTTTATAGATACAAAGGCAAATGCAGACTCAGAGTACATCAAAAGTCAATAGTCAAGATGAAAAATAAAAGCAGAGAGCTTACTGACAGAAACAAAGGCATTAGCAACACAGAACGAGAAAAGAAATACCAAGAGTATGTGCGAGGATGGGAGGAATATTTCAGACTAGCGGATATGAGTGGACTTCTTATCACAACGGATAAATGGGCAAGACGCAGAATCCGAGCGGTCTATTGTAAACATAAGGACACGCTATCGTATACTTAGAAAACTGAAATTAGAACACTGGCAAGCTATGAAACTTGCGAACAGTAGATGTGGTTATTGGAGAATAGCTGAAATGCTAGGCACAGTAATCACAAATAAAATAATGGGGCTATCGGGAAATAGATAGTTCTAAAGTAAGCGCTTTATAATCAACCGGATAGTCGGTAGTGTAAAAAAGTTTGTGTTTCTGGTAAAAAATGACTCCTTTTTGGTAAGAATTCAGATATGACAATTCTTATCGAAAAGGAGTATTTTTATGGCAGTTGCAAAGTAAGCGCCAAATATTAATGCGGTCAGATACAAAATTACCCCAGCCCTTTGCGAGTTGGAGTAATTCACTATAATTGTAAGGTACAGATGATTACCTACTTACAGTTGAAATTTGAGTTTGATGACGGCCGCCAGACCATTGTAGCTTTTTCTGAGATCTGTTGCCCCACAGGCAAGATATACCGTTGTACCGCCTACCAGGTCAAGCATTCTCTTTTAACGTCCTTATCAGCACCTGGAATAATTCCGGAGGACAGGACGGAGCCGCCTCGATCCGGATGTATCCCGAAATAAGGATGCTGACCGCTGCGGTTTCCTGCGCGGTGTCGCGCATCACAATCTCGGATTCGGAAGGAAGCTTTGCAAAGACGGGCTCCTTATCCACCTCAGATGAAATTTTTTCCTGTTTCAGCTTGCGGATCCAGTATGTCATTGTCGAGACCGGTATCTGATGCTCTGTGCACCAGTCCCTGTATGTCTGTCCGCTGAATCGGAATTCCCGGATCCGTTCAGACCAGAGTCCGGCTTTTTCGTCTTTGTTCATAAAATACAATACCTCCAATGTTTTGATGGTATTGTACCAAAGGGAATCGGGGAATAACAGATACGGATGATTACCTACTTACCAAGATTCTTATAAATCTCATCACGTTCATCCTGCTCAATACCCAGATAATGCTGCGTGACTTTATAGGGCGAGTGATTGTAGACATCCATCAGCAGAGTAGGTGGTGTGCCGTTCTTCCAGGCGTGATATCCAAATGTCTTTCTCAGAGAGTGACAGCTGATATGTTCATCCTGAACTGTCTCCTCGGCAGCAGTCCTTACAATCCGGTATGCCTGAACTCTGGTTAGTGGCTGCCTCCTGCAGGTGGCCTTTGTAAAAATAAACTTATGTTCAGTCGGATGCCGTTCGTTGAAATATTCCCGGAGAGCATCGGTGGCATTGCAGTTTAGAGTGACATAGTTATTCTTGCCGGTCTTTTGCTCGTTGATAAGAAAATG
>ENA-OOYX01000451-OOYX01000451.1-human-gut-metagenome-genome-assembly--contig:-NODE-451-length-26882-cov-3.042979_pt1 | contig 26882 bp, 26 predicted proteins | sample MGYA00241182_ERZ501387 | MGnify/ENA primary metagenome ERZ501387 (study PRJEB25962, sample SAMEA2042740) | human gut metagenome | biome: human gut; feature: human-associated habitat; material: faeces...
CCGAAGTAGATAAGGTTCAGCATTGCCGAAAAGGCGAGCGGGAGAAGCACGGCCGCTTCGAGCATGACCGCTCCCGCCAGCCAGTGCGCCGAAAACAGACCCGCGCGGCTGATGCCGAGACTGAAATATATGTTGTTCTTCGCCCTGCTTGAGACGAATCTGAAAAGCATTATACCCAGCGCGGCGGAGAGAACAACGACTGCCGCCGTGTAAAAATAGAGAATATCCGTCAGCATATAGTTGTCAGATCCGCCGATTATTAAAAATTTTCCGGATTCGCGCAGAAGCTCCAACGTCGCCGAGCCGCCGCTCTTCAGCGCCGTAAGCTGTCTTATCTTGTCGCTGCCGAAAAAGCTTCTGAGGTAGAGCGCCAAGCTCATTACAAAGACCGCGAGCGGAAAAGCAAAATTCTTTCTTATCGCGTGAACGACTGTGAAGCCGAATGGGCTTTTGAAGCCGTCTCTTGATTTGTTCACTCTTTATCCCTCCGATGCTGCTCAGTTCGGCGGCCGCACCGTTTCAGCGCAGCCGCCGCTTGAAATTTATTTGCCTGTGTCGAGATTCAGCTCGATGCGTCCTTTCGGAACATACATTATCGTAAGAGCGCCGTTCTCGCGCTTGAACTCAACAAGGTATCCGCCCGTGAGGTCGAAGCGGTAGCCGTAGGCGTTGGCGGCGAGCTTTTCGATAACAGTCTTGTTTGTTATGGTTACGGCATCCTTCGGCATGAAATCGCCGCTGTTGTAGTTGCTCACCTGATAGGTGTAGCCGGTGGAATCCGTCTTTGAAACTGCCTTTGATTTTCCGTCATCCCAGAAGGCGTTGAATATCGGGCTTGAATAGCCGTATCCGTATCTTGCTTGCACGGAGTCGGTCGAGTGACCCATGTCCTTAACTCTGACGCTGACTATCGGGGACTCGTCTGTGAGCTTCTCGTAGAGTCCGTGCTCCTTGAGGAAGCTTATAGTGTTCGTCATCTCCGAGGTTATCGGAACTGTTGAGTAGTCGCCGAGTGAGATATAATGTCCGCTCGACTCTCCGTGCGCCGAAAGCTCGTTGACCTTATCCTGCCTTGACATATCAAGATCTTCCTCAATACCCGGTTCCGGCATAGCCTCTGTTACGGTAGTGGCGCTTCCGTAGTACGCCTCATCCTGTGTGTTTTGACGAGAAACATAGAACGCAACCGAGCCGAGATATTTCGCGTTGCTTGTCAGGAACTTGTCGGAGCTCAGCGTGCTGATATCATTATATATCGCGCGCGCAAGACCTGCGGTCAGCTCCTCGTCAACAGCGGTTCTCTTGTCCATCTGAGCGGAGAAAAGTATCGGTATCATGCTCTTTGCGTCGATGTTGAGCAGCTCGTTCTTGATTTTGCTGTTCCAGTTCTTGGTATCCTCAAGGGTATAGAGCGTGGGATAGTCTGTCAGCGGAACATAGTTATAAACTCTGACAAGCTCGCGTCCGTTCTTGAGCTTGTATTTTATGATGACCTTCTGGCTTGTAGCTCTCTTCGAATAGTCATCAGGGTCGCAGTTCATTTTGTTGATGTTTCCTGCTTTTATCATGGCCTTGTGGATTTCGCGGACAGTATTTATGTCATCTTTGTCCTTGAAGTCCTCAACGAGTGAGTTCGAACGGTTGCCGACATAGTAGTAGTCCTTGAGTCCGTCCTCGCCGAAGTAAAGGTTGCTGTTATATCCGGAATGGAGCCCGTTGCCGAGCTTGTAGCTGCCCATCAGTGCGTTGGGCGCGGAGATGGATGCACTCTCAATGGACTGAACATCGGGCACGCGGCTGCTGTAGCCGAAGAAGCCGGTGTAGAGCGAGAGCAGGAACGCCGCCATGAGTCCGACGTGTACAAGACCTATCTTCCAGTCTTTTTTAAGAGCCTTGAAGCTCAAATGGAGAATGACATCGAGTATAACAAATACCAGGAAAGCTGCGACGATTACAAGGGCTATCATTATCCATCTGCTTATCTGCGATGTGTATGCTATAAAATATATTATCAGCGAAGCGGCTCCGAAGGAGGCAATCATGCAGAGCACGAAGTTGAGAACGGCGCTTCTTCCGGGGAAACCGCATATCTCGGCTTTTCTGCGCTTGAACATGAACAGACCGAACACGAAGAACGCGGCGATGAGAACTGCCCAGAGAATATAGGGAGTCAGCGATGGCGCGGCCCATTTTTTTGCCGCCTCTTTTGTCATAGCTTCAACGGAAGATGAGTTAATAAAAGAGCTTCTGTTGAGCATGAGCAGATTTATATGGGCGATAGCGCGGCCGAACAGGGTGCTGTTCGTCATATCCAGATAGTTCTCGCCGAAGCTTGAAGCGACGGGATATATGTCGTAGTAAGTTTTGGAGGGAGCGCCGTTGAGGATTGCGGGAACGCTGTAGTTCACGCACATTGTCACAACGCTCGGGAACGCCGCAAGAACGGCTGAGAAGCCAAGCGATTCAACAACCGTACCCACGCAGCTTGAGACCGCCGCCGATATTGTAAGACCGGCGAGCACACATATCACGTTGTGCACCGCATAGAACAGGAAGGTTCGCCAGAGCATGACGGACGAGCCGAAAAAGTGGAGGTTGATTCCGAGCGATACTGCGAGTGGGATGAGTGTTGCCGCGAGCATCATAATTATGCCTGCAACCAGACGCGCTGTGTAGAGGTCGGCGCGCTTAATGCCGAGACTGTAATAGACGTTGACGGTCTTTTTGTTGGTAACGAATCTGAAAAGCAAAACGCCGACTAACAGCGATATCACAACGAGCAGAGCTGGGTAGAACGAGATGAGCGGTTCATATGCCGCGCGCTCCGAGTCGAAGATAAAGACCTCGTACGCTTCGCGCATTAACTTCATAACGTTCTGACCGGTGATAGCGGCCTTGTTCTTTGCTTCGCTCAATACATCCCAGCAGAAGCCGGTGAGATAGAAAATCATGCTGAGCACAAATGTTGCAAGGGGGAGAATGAAGTTTTTCTTTATCGCGTGAGCGACGGAGAAACGGAATGTGTTCTTATATTTCTTCATCTGTGACACCTCATTTCTTCTCTTCGGGCTTGCCGAAGATGTCCTTGAAGTCGTAGTCGCTGCCCTCCATCTCCTCGAGGAAGATTTCTTCGAGCGTGAGCGGGAACTTTTCGATCATCAGCGGATTCATATTTTGAAGCTTCTTCTCGTTTTCGTCCATGTCGCCGTTGGCGCTCAGGGTGATTATCTTTCCGTCCTTCGAGAAGTGCCTGATGTCGAGATCCTTGAAATCGCTCTCTTCGAGGTCGCGGTCAAAGACCAGCCTGAACTTGCAGCGCGAGCCGCTGATATCGTCAACCGAGCAGTCCATGACTATGCTCTTGCCGTTTATCAGCGCAATGTGGTCGCACATATCGGCGAGGTCGTGGAGATTGTGAGAGGAGATTATGACGGAGCATTCCTCTTCGGCCATGTATTCGAGCAGGAGGTTCTTAATAAGATTCCTCTTTGCCGGGTCGAGTCCGTCGAAGCTCTCGTCGAGCAGGATAACCTCGGGCATTGTGGACATTCCGAGAATTATCTCGGCCTGTCTCTGCATTCCCTTTGAAAAGCCGCGTATGCTCTTCTTCGTGTCAAGCCCGAAAACCTTTGAGAGCTTGTGCATGGTGTCGAAGCTGAAGCGGGGATAGTAGCCCGCGTAGAACTTGCCCATGCTCTCGATAGTCGCGTTGGGCTCGAAATAGAGGTCGTCGGGGACATAGAAGAGTCTCTGCTTAACCTTTGCGTTGTCAAAAACATTCTCGCCGAATATTTTGACCTCGCCCTCGTCGGCTCTGTAGACTCCGGCGACCGTCTTGAGAAGCGTTGTTTTGCCCGCGCCGTTGTAGCCGACAAGCCCGTATATTGACGACTTTTCGACTTTCAGCGAAAGATTCTGAATGGCGGTGAAGTCCTGAAAACGTTTTGTAACGCCGATTACTTCAATCATAATTCTTCCTCCTGAGTGTAGATTTCATTGAGTATGTCGATGATTTCCTGTTTTTTGAGTCCCTTGGCGCGGGCGGCAGAGATGGCGTCCGAAATTTCGGACACCGCCGTGTCGTGCACCGAATCGTTCTTGAAAGCCTTTTCGCTGACGAAGCTTCCCTTTCCGGGCACGGTGTATATCGCACCGTAGGATTCAAGGTCGGAGAATGCCTTTTTTACCGTGTTTATGTTCACGCCGGCGTCGGCGGCAATGGACCGTATAGACGGCAGCTGCGAGTGCGGAGCGAATGTACCGACAAGGATAAGAGTCAGCAGCTGATTTCTTATCTGCTCGTATGCCGGCACGCGGCTCTGCTTGTCGATTAAGACCACAGCGATTCTCCTTTCTTTTTGATTCCGGCGCGCCGCAGTGCACCAAAATCAGAATAAGTGTGCTATCTGTCGTAGCACACTTATATCATAGCACGAAAAATCCCGTTGTCAACACTTTTTTAAAAAATTTTAAGACAGCGGAAAAACTGCGATTTAAAGCCGGAAATATAAAAAAACGCCGAATGCAAGTTATCAGACAGGCAATCAAAAGAAAGTCGTCCGACAGGCAAGCATTCGGCAATGACAATATATCATGGAATAAAAATTGTGTCAATATTTTTTAACGGCCAAGCAGAGATAATTTCAATGCTTTAAACAGCCTTGTAAAAGGCATGGCAAATATGAGACAAAAACGCCGAATGCAGGATATCAGACAGGCAATCAAAAGAAAGTCGTCCGACAGGCACTGCACTCGGCAATAACAATATATCACGGAATAAAAATTGTGTCAATATTTTTTGTATTGTCGGGCAGAATTTAAAAGCTTTCAAGTTGATATTTTATATTCAATAAATATAAAAAGAATCGGCTGTCTCGAAGACCAGAGCTTCGGGCAATGCCCTACAATCTCTTACCGATTCCACTATCAGTATATCGAGTCTGCTTGAAATTGTCAAGGATGTACATCCTTAGATTTTGTCCAAAGATGTAATCGCGTTTATGAATACCAAGACGGCCGGACACAGAGCACCATTACGAAAACCTGCAGGAGTTAATCAAGACTGCAATACTGTATGAATGCAGTCCGGAATGTACAGCTCGATGCGGCTGATACGCACCGAGACGAACCGTGTGCACAACGCCGCTGAAAAAGCGGCATACGAAGAGGAAGGCATAACGGAATACAGATTTCTCGCCACCCTTGATGGGCGCACCTGCGATGCCTGCGGCGCTTTAGACGGCAAGACTTTTCCGGTCTCCGAAGCGAAAGAGGGCATAAACTATCCGCCGCTCCATCCGAATGACCGTTGTACTACGACGGCAGTCATAGAGGGACAAAACCGAGCTGAACTCAAACGCCGGGCATTGGATCCCGAGACCGGGAAAACGGTGCTTATTCCGGCAGAAACGACATATGAGGAGTGGCTTGCGGATAATATAAATCCTCTTACCGGGAAGCTTAAATATTACCCGCCCAAGACTTTGACACAAGTGTCCTCCTACAACAGAGACCAGTTCGAGCGGTATTCGGCAGTCTTAAAAGAAAATGTGCCGGATTCTCTTGATGAATTCTTAAAAATAAAGTATAATGATCCTGAAAAGTGGAAGACGCTTAAAAGGCAATACCGCTTTGTGAATCAATACAAGATAGATTCAGGCAATTTCTCTACTGATGAAATCTTGCGGTTTGATAAAAAGGTTATTTATGAGAAGCGACTGAAATTTACAAGCGGATTTAAAAGAAGCGGAAACATTGCCGGTGCATATATCGATGATGATTTTGACAATATGTATTATGCGCATAGCGCTATATTCAAAGTGGAAGATAGCAGAGGATATAAAGGAACCGGAAAATTAGTTTTACTTAAAGAAGCTCGCCGCTTTAAATATATAGATGTTCCCAAAATGGACGGAACAATAAGAAAAGAAACCTACAATGATACTGAAGCAAAGCTCTTCGAGTTCTTCGCCGATTTGTATGAAGCGAGCCCTTTTAAAAAGATATGTATGCTTTCCGAACGCGGAATGTGCGATAGCTGTAAAGGGGTAATGCAGCAATTTAAAGAACTATACCCGGATGTTGAGGTAAATGTTATCTCAAACAAAAAGGTTGAAGGAAATGTTTGGAAAGAAAGGATGAGAAAAAGATGAAGTATGACCTTGATTATCAGTGGGCAAAAAATTTTCTTGAAAGCCGTTTAAGCACGGGTATACAGCCGAAAACGGGGGATTTGCTCGAAAACTCATATCTTACAGAATTCGATCAGGATATCCTCGAAGAAGCTGAGCGCCTTAACGCGGTACTTCCGCTGATAAAGTGGGAAGTGGACAACAACGATCTCAGCGAAGCCATGAGCGATGAGCTCTATCTCTACTATGAGGATTTGCTCAAAGGTCGCCTCGACGGAATACTGGACGAGGAAGAAGCCCCGATTATCATAAAAGACCTCACCGAGAGCTATATAAAAGCTTTCGGAAAAGATACTCTTGACGAAGAGGATCAATAATAAATAACAAGCCGCCAAGCGAAAGCGAGGCGGTTTTGTCATATCACAACATAATAATTACAGCGTTTTGCAGTCAAATGCAAAGCGCTGTTTTTATATCCAAAAATCGTTTGCCTGTATCGTAAAACAGGGTAACAGTTGACCTTAACTGAGAAAAGGAGAATAAAAAATGGCAGAAGAAAAAAAGGATGTCGAAACCTTGGAGGGACAGGGCGCCGAGGAGCAGAAAGAGCAGTCTCAGCCCGAAAAAAAGTACACCGACGAGGAAGTAAACAACATCAGTGTCAAGAACAGCAAGAAGGCAGTCGCCAAGCTCATGAATATACTGTATGAATGCAAAAAAGCCACCGGCTTACTCCAGAAGGCTGGGCTACAATTGCCCAGGTTCCTGTTTCTCACCGATGGCTATATACGCAGTATACGCGATTCCGATTCAAGTGTCAAGCCAAAATTTGAAAATGCAACAAAGCGCCTGTAGGTTTACAATAGATGCGAGACTGAATCGGGAGCATTGAAATAGAAATGAAAAAAGCCTTGAAACCGTTGATACACAACGACTTCAAGACTTTCTCTTTTGGTGATCCATCGGAGATTCGAACTCCGGACACCTTGATTAAAAGTTAGACTTGGAAAAGATTTATTTCGTGCCGGCAAGGCGGTTTTTTTCGCTTTCTTGGTGCGGAATAGGGGGTACAGGGGTGACTGTCACCCCTGTATCAGAGCGCCGCGGGAAGTAAGCTTCAAATTGTGACGGCAGCGGGTCGCGGGCGCAATGGAATAAGCTCCGGATTTCGCTGCTGCCACCTTATCAGCCCGCGCCGCAGGCGCTTATTCGTGAAGCTTCCTTTGCGTATCTGTCAGCCCTAAAAGGTAGTCGGCTGAAAGATTGTAGAACTCACAAAGTGTTTTTAAATGCCGTATTGGTAACTCTCTTTGTCCGTTTTCGTATCTTCCATATTGTTGTTGCGTGGTGTTTAATATGTTTGCAATTTGTGTTTGATTCAGATCCCGATCTTCTCTGATATTGCGGATTCTTTGTGATGTTTCCATAATTTCGCCCCTTTCTATTTGTCTATTATATATAAATCTGTTTGGATGTATTGACTTTAAATCTAAACGGGTTTATTATTTATATTGTGATAAACCCAAATGGATGTAAAGGAGGCATATAAATGACAGTGGCGATCTGGTATAACATCATAAATTTAGTTGGTCTGTATGGTACCGCCATACTGCAAATATTAAAGAAACTGTAAAGGAGCAAAAGAAATGAGAGCAAAAGTAGTAGGAGTAAAAAGCGTTAATTACACAAGCAAAAAGACAGGGCAGCCGGTTCAGGGTGCTGATGTTCAGTTTGTCCGAGATCTCGGAGAGGATGAGAGAAAGAGCGCGGTCGGTAAGGCTGTCGGCTCGGTGTTCATCTCCGCAGCAAGCCCGCTTATCAATGTTGTTCAGGCGTTCAAGCTCGAAGAGTTGTATGACTTTGTCTATGACTTCGACGGCAGATTCTCGCACCTCGTTGATATTAAGCCTGTAAAGGCTTGATATACATTTTCTTTCCTGATCTGATTTTAATGCGAGGAGGTGTAAGAAATGAACGAAGAGAAGGTTGTCCGATCTGAGCCCGTTCAGAAGCCTAAGCGCGGTTTTAAAGCAGTAGGCTGCATGCTCTGTGTCCTGGCTATACTTGCTATGTCACTTGTGTGTTGCTTCGCTGACGGTGCTGCGGCAGGTTCAGCAGGTTCAGATGCTGTTAGCGCAGGTTTTCACGGATGTAACAGGTACTATCAACATAGGTAATATCGTTAGCATCCTTGCTATCGTCGTTGGCGCGTGTGTCGGTCTTGTGCTCATGTGGTTCGGTATCCGCAAGGTTATTAAGATTATCATGGGTGCATTCCGTAAGGGTAAGATTTCCGTCTAACCCTGTTCCTGAGGGGGAGAAATCCCCCTCTTTTTTATTGAGGTGATTATGTGTATAAGAAAGGTTTCAGAAAGTCTGTAAATATTGGCGGTGCTTTTGCTACTTTCGAGTATCGGCGTAAGTTCGCCCTGGAACATCCGCATTATTTCAACCCGTGCGGTACTCTGATCTTCTCCGGTCCGCAGGGTTCCGGCAAGACTTTGAGCGCAGTCGATTATGTTACACGCTGTTTGCATGAGTACCCGTTAGCTATCCTGGTTACTAATACGGAGTTCAAGGAATTCCCGTTCAATGCCGAGCTTGCCGGAGATGATGAAAAATATGTTGTTGATCTGGCTTCGGGCGAAGTGATCACTCCGCAGTTTGTAGCCGATAAGATTAACAGCGGTGAGAACTATCATGTCTGTATTGAGTACTCCGGCCTTGATTGCCTGAAATGGGTTAATAACGGCGAGTATGGAGTGATCTTCTTTATCGATGAGTTTCACCTTGAGTTGAACAGCTTGGAGAGTAAAAATATCGATATTGATGTTATGGTCGAAATCTCGCAGCAGCGTAAGCAGCGTAAACATATTGTCGGAACCAGCCAGGTGTTTATGCGGCTTGCAAAACCGCTGAGAGAGCAAATAAAAGATGTTGTTGACTGTCATTGTATCTTTAACTGCTTTCAGTACAATTTGATAATTGACGGCGAGAAAAGCACCGAAGAGGATGGAAAACTCAAGGCAGTTGTGAAAGGCCGTTCTTTCTTCTTCCATAGTCCGGAGATGTATGCCCGTTATGATACTTATGCCAAAATGAAGCGGTATAACAAAGAATGGCAAGGCCGTTCGAGAACCGCCGATTTTAATTTGTTTAAAAAGGAGCTGTAATAATGCAAGCAGTTTTCAATGTGCTCGTGCCGATTATAGTAGAAGCTGCTAAGATCGGTTTCTTTATCGCTTTGACAAGTACCGGAATAAAGATTCTTTTACGCGCTGCTTCCGGTCGTGATACCTGGATGAAGTGAGGTGATTAAATGTTTTCCGATGCTCAGCAAAGATATATAGCTTCATTGGTTGCAACAATGCGCGATGAGTACCCGTACTATATCGCTTATTCGGACTATAAAGCAAATAGTTCCGAAAGTCCGCAGTTGTATGTGATTTTTACAAAAGACAAGATAACAGCAAAGGGGATGTACAGCTATGAGGTTCCTTCGGGCGTTCGTTATGCACTTATTACGAACAACTATTCATCCTATTACACTAATCAGGCTCGGCAGGTGGTTTCTTCTTATTCTGGCGGTAGTCTCAGCATTCCTGTTTATGAGTTTGTGTATACAAATGCTACATTTTCCTCTTATTCTGTACAGCCTGATATAAATTGCCTTTATGGAGGGGATTACAATGCGCAGATCCAAATGCAGAATTTTGTGCTCGTTGCTGCTCTGCTGTCTGTTCTTATTCTCGGGATCATTAACAGTTTTTGCAGACGGTTCTGACGATAATCTTTTAACTCTTTCTAATTTGTCCGATTCTCGGTTAATAAAAAGCGGTAATGCAACAGTTTCAAATGGTGTTGTTACCGTTCCTGCTGGCGGTTCTTATTCTGCATATATTCGTGTTAATCCTGTGTCGGCAACGCGAAAATACAAGTTTACTTATTATTATCAATGTACTTCTGCGATAGGCTCTTCTTTTTCCCTCGCTGGTAGTGTCAAAATCTATTATAAAGATTCTTCAACTGGTTCGGAGCTTAGTGTTCTCGAGCTTGCAAAGATTACTAATGGTAATATTCAGCGAAGCAATACTTTGACTATGCCTGACGATTTCGGTGACGCTGGTCGTATTTATTTTGTTTTTAAAAATACTTCTAATTCTTCGGTATCTATTCGTGTTGATAATTTTATTGTTAATGATATGACAACTGCTGATTTAGATAGTTCCCTCGGTAAGTTAGGCGATAGGATTAAAGGATTTTTTGAGGATTTAGCTAATACGATAAAGGGCTTTTTTGTGCCAGATGAAGGATTTTTTGAAACGACTAAGGAAAAGTTTGATCTGCTGCTCTCTGATCATCTCGGTTTCCTTTATCAAGCTCCGGCAATGGTCGGAGATATCTTCCAGGTTGTCAGTGATTGGAATCCACCTGATCAGCCGTCTATAACTCTTCCGGCCTTCAACTTCACTATTGCCGGTCATGCTGTTCATCTGTGGGATGAGCAAGTATATACTTTTGATTTTCTGAGTAGTCAGCCGTGGTCAACGCTTTATGCAATTTATAAAACTTTTGTCTTTGTGCTGCTTTCAGTTGCTATGATCAATCTTGCAATTAAGAAGTATCATGACATTGTTGGAGGAGGATCTTCGGATGATAATTGAAACGCTGCTTAACGCTATCTATGCGGTTTTGAATGCTGCTTTTTCTGTGATCAATGTTCCCGGTATGCCAGACGGCATGCAAGATCAGGTTGTCGGATTTGTTTCAGATACTCTCGGTTATGCCGGAAGTCTGATCAGTCTGTTTGTTCCCTGGTCGCAGGTAAGAGTGTTCTTCCCGATTCTGATAGTTATTCTTGCAAGTGAAGAAATCTATAAGCTTGTCATGTGGGTGTTGAAAAAGATACCTATGTTAGGTATTTCGTAGGCAGCGCGACGCGCCGCGCGCGCTGCAGAAATCATCAACATTCAGTACATCTATAGTATTATATATAATATATAGATATATATAATATATAGATACTTGACTAAATATCATTTTACGCTCATTTGAGGTGAGTACGATGCCCTTGAGGGAACGCAAGTACGAAGCTAATCAAACACTTCTTAAAGTGTTTGGTACTGGCAATGATAAAAAAATCAAGTTGATACACTTCAAGTGTTTAAGAAATGCGGATATCGTTTGTGATGATGAAATCAGTATACCGAAAGGGTCGGTTAATGATCAAAAACTGTTTGAGAATATATCAAGAGCTAAATCGAGAATTTTTGAGCTTGCCTACTGTAACGAATGGGAATACTTCTTTACCGGTACTCTCGATCAAACAAAATACGATAGAACTAATCTGAATAAATATCATGAAGATTTTACTCGTTTTCTTCGTAACTATCGAAGAAACTCAGGATGTGGTTATATTCAGTTTCTTCTTGTACCTGAGCTTCATTCTGACGGTAAAACATGGCATATACATGGATTCTTGAAAGGATTGCCTGTTGATTATCTGCATCAATTTGTGTTGGGTGATAGAATGGGTAAGTACATAGCCGAGAAAGTGTTGGCGGGTGATGTGGTCTATGATTGGCCTGCGTATGCTCGTAAGTTTGGCTTTTGTGATCTTGAACCGATTAAGAACCAGGAAGCGGTCAGCAAGTATGTAACGAAGTACATGAGTAAAAGTTTGTATGATACATGCTTGGATGTTGGAAGTCATTTGTATTATCGTTCGCGCGGTTTGTCCGGAGCGCAGTTAGTTCGGCAGGGTACTCTGATTGATGATACCGGCATACCGATAGATTATGAATCTGACTTCTGTCGGGTGTCCTGGGTGCCGTATTCGGATGAATTGTTGGACAGGCTCAGTAAAACTATTCTGTGAGGTTTTGTTTTTGACTATTCAAGAGTGTATATCTGATTTTTTGATTGATCAGCAGGTAAAGGGTAATTCTATGGTTACGGTTTTGGACTATTCGAGATTTTTGAGCTATTTTGAAAGGTTTCAGTCTGCTAAGTCTCAAAATATGGCTTCTGTGACCGTTTCTGACTGCAGAGCGTATTATTTGTATCTCAGCTCAAAGAATGTTACTTCGGTGACTGTACAGACCTATATTCGCGCTCTGAGGGCGTTTCTATCGTGGTGTTATGACGAGGGTCATATATCTGAAGATATTTCGGCACGGTTTAAACTGCCTAAGGCAAAACGCAGCGCGATTGATGTTTTGACGGATGCTGAGATCGTCAGGTTGTTCGATTGTCTTAAGGGTCGCGATTTTCTGAGCACAAGAAATTATTGTATCGTGGCTCTGATGCTTGGCAGCGGTCTCAGGCTTAATGAGGTTGTTACTCTTAGAAGTGATAAGATACATATTGCAGAGGGGTATATCATTGTTAACGGCAAGGGGAATAAGGAACGGTTTGTTCCTGTCGGTCTGACCTGCAGAAAAGCTTTGCTTAAATACTGCGCACACTTGCCGAAGAGAGAGCCTGAGACACCTTTGTTTGTAAAAGACGACTTGACTCCCATAAAACAGAACACGGTGAAACAGATGTTCCGGAAGCTAAAAGTAAGCGCGGACATTCCACGGCTGCACCCTCATCTGTTGAGACATACCTTTGCTACACGGTATCTTGAAGCCGGGGGTGATATCTATAGTCTGCAATCTATCCTCGGTCATACTTCGCTCGAAATGGTAAAGAAATATGTGCACTTGATTCCGTCCAAAACAGTAGTTAATTTTGATGTGTTCAGCCCGTTAGATAACGCCCTCAAAAAATGAAAAAACCCAGCAGTTACAACGGTTGTAGCTGTTGGGTTCTCTTTTGGTGATCCATCGGAGATTCGAACTCCGGACACCTTGATTAAAAGTCAAGTGCTCTACCGACTGAGCTAATGGATCATATCCTTTTCGCTGTGCGGAAGCTGTATCCGCAAATCAGCTTGATTATCATATAATATTTGCTCGAAAAAGTCAAGCCTTTTTTGTATTTTCTTCCCATTGTTTTCACTCTTTATGATAAATTGTGCTTATTTAACCCGAATATTCATTCCCGCCCGGCAGATACTATTCAGAGAAAACTGCCGGAGGCGCATTCTATGAAGATACTTTTTTATGATACAAAGCCGTATGACCGCGAGGCGTTCGAAAAGCTTGCAGTCAAATATTCCGACATTGAAATAGACTATCTCAAGACGGATATCTCTTATCGCACCGCGCCGCTCTCGAAAGGCTATGACGCCGTGTGCCTGTTCGTCGCGTCCGATGTCGGCAGGCGGGTCGTGGATATCCTTGCCGAGAACGGGGTCAGGCTCATTCTCATGCGCTGCGCCGGGTATAACAATGTCGATCTTCCGGCGGCGCAGGAGCACGGTATCTCCGTTATGCGCGTGCCGGGGTATTCGCCCGAGGCAATAGCCGAGCACGCCCTCGCGCTCGCGTTCGCCGTCAATCGCCGCATACACAAGGCTTATATAAAAGTGCGCGAGAACAATTTCAGCCTCATGGGACTGACCGGGGTCAACTTCTGCGGAAAGACGGCAGGAGTTGTCGGCACGGGAAAGATAGGCGCGTCGTTTGCGCGCGCCTGCCGCGGACTCGGGATGAATGTTATCGCCTATGATAAGTATCGGAACCCCTCGCTCGACTTCGTTCGATATGTCGAACTCGATGAACTTCTCGGCGAAAGCGATCTGATATCTCTCCATTGCCCGCTGACCGAGGAGACCTATCATATGATAAATATCGACGCAATAGAGCGGATGAAGGACGGCGTTATCCTCGTCAACACTTCGCGCGGCGCGCTGATAAGCACGCCCGATCTTATAAAAGGTATAAGACAGCATAAATTTATGGGCGTCGGGCTCGATGTGTATGAGGAGGAGACGCACAATGTCTTTGAAAACCGCGAGGACGATATACTCGAAACCTCCGTCACGGCGCGACTTCTGTCGTTCCCGAATGTTATAATCACCTCGCACCAGGGCTTTCTGACCCGCGAGGCGCTTGAGTCGATAAGCGAGACCACGTTTGAAAATGCCGCCTCGTTCGACAGGGGAGAGCCGATACAGGCGAATATAGTTAAATATAATTAATGTATGCTAACCATGCGCGGCGGTAAATTCCGCCGCTTTTTTCTGTCCGCTGTTGATTAAATCGCATTTATGTGATAAAATTTTCCCGTAACCGATTCAAAGGAGTGAGGGAGACTTCGGGTCTCGTAAATATGAAAAACAAAGTTCTGCCAAAAATAACAAATATATCGGCTATTGTTGACATAGTCGGCGCAGTCGCATTTTTTATTGTTCAGATAATCAACGCCGCAAAACCGAATTTTGTCAGCGCGCCGGTGATGCTCGGATTTTTGATAGCGAGTGCCGTGGCGATAATATTGTTCTTCGTGCTCCGAGTCGTGGGTATCGCGGTCGGTGCTAAGTCATCGAAAGTTCTGACGATAATTTCATATATTGTCGATGCGGCATGGGTCATCTCTATGATATTCGTGCTCAAGAATCTCAATATCTTTTAAGGAGAGTCAGAATGATTTATGCTTTTGTCGCCGCTGTCGTTTCTGCGGCTCTGCTGATATATTTTATCGTCCGTATAGTACGCGATCCCGGTGATGCAAAATATGCCGTACATATTCCAAGATGGCTTTTCTTCTTCGGCATGGCTGTCTATATTGCAGGCGCCGCTGTCTGTGTCGCAATGCTCGCTGTCGGAAAGTTCTTCGTTGCGATTCCGGGTTTTGGCTATATGCTTTTCGGTGCCGCGGCGATGCTCTGCCAGCTCGACCAGAAGGTCGTGGCTACGGGCGAGGGGATATATATCTACTCGACCATGTTCGGCAAAAAGAAGCGCTTTAATATTTCCGATTTTGTCTCGAAGAAGCGAAACTCCGATTCGCTCACGCTCAAATTCAAAAACGGGAAGATGCATATCGATAACCTTGCCGTTATCAGCGACGACTTCAGAGAGAGCCTGCTCGACGGCAAAGAAGACTGAATATCTGCTTAGTGCAAAATACGAAGGTCATAATCCGTGTCTGACAATGCGGATTATGACCTATATTTATTTTTTCGGCTGTCTTATAAATTTTTTTGAAAAAACTGTTGACAACAACATATGAATGAGCTATCATATGAACAATGAAACATATGAACAAACAATCATATGAATTATCACGCAAATGAACGGAGGACAAAAACATGGAACACAACCACGAGAAGATGCTCGATATGGTGAGGCACGAGCTGCCGACAGATGAGCTGCTTTGCGACCTGTCCGATCTGTTCAGACTCTTCGGCGACACGACCCGCGTCAAGATTTTGTTTTCGCTCTTTGAGTCGGAGATGTGCGTTTGCGCTATTGCGGAACTGCTCGGCATGACGCAGTCGGCGATATCGCACCAGCTCAAGATACTCAAGGACGCAAATCTTGTTGCCAATCGCCGTGAGGGCAAAACGATTTATTATTTTCTTTCTGACGACCATGTCAGAACGATTATAGCCAAAGGTTTCGAACATCTTATTGAAGAAAGGAACGAGAACAATGAAGAAGATCTTTAAGCTTGAGGATCTGGATTGCGCAAACTGCGCGGCAAAGATGGAGGCGGCTATCGCCAAGGTTGACGGAGTTGAGAGCGTCAGTGTCAATTTCTTCACCCAGAAGCTGACTCTTGAGGCGGCAGACGATGCTTTTGACGATGTGCTCAAGAAAGTTGTCAAGACCGCAAAGAAAGTTGAGCCCGACTGCACAATAATTCTTAAGTAAGAGGGGTGTCCCCGATGACGAGAAAGCAGAAGAAAACACTGATAAGAATAATCGTATCGGTCGTGCTGACAGGCGTCGCCTGGGCAGTCGACGAGATATTCGGCTTTGAGGGCTGGAAAGAATTGCTGCTTTATATCGCGCCCTATCTTGTGATAGGCTACGATGTCCTGTGGGACGCTATACGCAACATTGCCCACGGTCAGGTGTTCGATGAGCATTTCCTCATGGCCATCGCCACTGTCGGCGCGTTCGGCGTCGGCGATTACCGCGAAGCCTCGGCGGTCATGATATTCTATCAGGTCGGCGAGCTGTTCCAGAGCATCGCGGTCGGCAAGAGCCGCAAGTCAATATCCGCGCTTATGGATATCCGTCCTGACTATGCCGTAGTCGTGCGCGACGGAAAAGAGGAAACCGTGTCGCCCGAGGAAGTTGAACTCGGCGAGACTATAGTTATCAAGCCCGGCGAAAAGATTCCGCTTGACGGCGAGATAATCGACGGCTCGACTTCTGTCAATACCGCCGCCCTGACAGGCGAGAGCCTGCCCGCAGACAAGACGGTCGGTGACAGAGTGACGAGCGGAACGATAAATCTTTCCGGCGTTATCCATGTCAGAACGCAGAGCCGCTTCGAAGAGAGCACGGTCGCGAAGATTCTCGAACTCGTTGAAAACTCCTCGGAGAAAAAGGCGAGAGCCGAGAACTTCATCACCCGCTTCTCGCGCTGGTATACTCCCTGCGTCGTTATCGGAGCCGTTGTGCTCGCGATTATACCTCCGCTTGTCTCCATGCTCATGGGCACTCCCAGCACATGGAGCCTTTGGAGCAGATGGATCGAGCGCGCGCTTACCTTCCTCGTTGTCTCGTGCCCATGCGCACTGGTCGTTTCCGTCCCGCTGTCATTCTTCGGCGGCATCGGCGGAGCTTCGCGTGACGGCATACTTATAAAGGGTACCAACTATATGGAGACCCTTTCGAAGATCGACACGGTCGTGTTCGACAAGACCGGAACGCTGACGAAAGGCACATTCGCGGTCAACGCCATTCATCCCGAAAATATCACCGAGGCGCATCTTCTCGATGTCGCCGCCGCGGCGGAGAGCTATTCAACTCACCCGGTCGGCGAGTCGATAGTCGCGGCGCATAAGGGTCATATAGACAAGAGTCGTATCGGCAAGATAACCGAGCATGCAGGCATGGGACTCGAGGCTGTTATCGACGGCAAGACTTATTTTGTCGGCAACGGCAAACTCATGGATATGGCGGGAGCCAAGTGGCATGAGTGCCATATGGCAGGCACCGTTATTCATATCAGCGAGGGTGCGCAGTATCTCGGACATATCGTTATCAACGATGAGATAAAGCCCGATTCGGCATCCGCGATAGCGAAGCTCAAGGAACTCGGCATCAAGAACACCGTTATGCTCACGGGCGATAACGAGCGCGTTGCCGAAGCGGTCGGCAAGCAGCTCGGACTCAGCGCAGTTCACGCAAAACTGCTTCCGTCGCAGAAAGTCGAGCGCGTTGAAGAGCTGCTCGGCGAGGGCAACAAGGTCGCGTTTGTCGGCGACGGCATCAACGACGCACCCGTGCTCACAAGAGCCGATGTCGGTATTGCGATGGGCGCAATGGGCAGCGACGCCGCGATCGAGTCGGCGGATATCGTCCTCATGGATGACAAGATCTCAAAGCTCCCGACGGCGATAAAGATAGCCAGAAAGACTATGCGCATCGTCAACGAGAATATCTGGATCGCGCTTGCGGTCAAAGTGATTATCCTCGTGCTCAGCGCGTTCGGTATCGCGGATATGTGGATAGCGGTCTTCGGCGATGTCGGAGTTCTAATCCTCGCTGTGCTCAACGCCATGCGCGCAATGCTGAAGATAAAAGACAAATAAATAATTAATAAATCGGCGGCAGGGGAGTGACCTTGCCGCCGATTTTTCATGCTTTGTTGAGCTCTCTGCGCTTTGCGCGTCTTACTCTGTTTATGTGCCGCTCGAAGTCGCCGCTGTTCAGAAGTTCGGTCAGCACCAATTGCTCGAATGTCGGCACGGTGCAGGAATAGAACCCGAGCCGCTCTTCAAATGTCTTGACGAGCCTTTTCGGCAGAACCATGTATCCGACACGCAGCGAGGGCGATATGGTTTTTGAAAATGTGTTGAGATATATTACATTGTCGCGGTCTGAGAGCACAAAAAGCGTGTCCGCAGGCTTCTGCGAGACCGAAAACTCGGAGTCGTAGTCCGACTCCACAATGAATCTGTCGCCCGATGAAGACCAGTTGATATATTCATATCTCTTCGAAGCGGACGCAGTGACCCCAGTCGGGAAGCTCCGATATGGAGTCGTGTGCAGAACATCCGCCTTGCTGCCGCTCAGTGCTGCGCCGTCTATGCCGTCGTCCGAGAGCGGGAGAAGCTCGTATCTGACCCCCGCCGCCCTGTATACCTGCTCGATTTTTTCATATGACGGCGACTCTATCGCGTATGTTTTGTCCCTGCCGAGCAGGTCGACTATCAGCCCGCAAAGATACTCCGCGCCCGAGCCGACCACTATCTGCTCCGCATCAACGTTTATTCCGCGGTTTCTCGCGAGATATTGCCGCAGTGCGTCGCGCAGTTCAATGCGCCCCGAGTGCGGCGAGCGCTCAAGTATCTCGTCCCCGCAGTCTGCAATAACTTTGCGCATCGTCCTGCTGAGCAGCGACAACGAAAATTCGGGCTTGCTGTGTTCGATATTTTTTCCTCGCATCGGCTCTGGAGGTCTGCTGTCGGACGCCGCAAAGCCGTCCGAACGGCGGAAAACAACAAAATATCCGCTTCTCTCGCGCGCCTGAGCGTAGCCCTCTTCGCAGAGTAAATCATATGCGTGCTCTGTCGTTATCGTGCTCACTCCGAGTTCTTCCGCGAGCAGCCGCTTTGACGGCAGTTTGCTGCCGTAAGCGAACGCCCCGCCGACTATATCCGCCCTGAGCTGTCTGTAAATCTGCAAATAGACCGGGCGGTCGTTCAAGTCCACCGTGTATTTCATCTGGTTATATTATTTTCTCCGTTTCTGACTATTTTATATTATCAGTGGTATTGTATAATATTCCTGTCAAAAAAGCAAGGAGGACTTTAAAATGAAAGAGAAAAGCAACACGAAAAGAACCACGCTGTGGATATGCTTAACGGCAATGTTCATGGCGCTCAATGTCGCGATGAGCTCGTTCGGCGTTCCCGTTCCGGGCGGTCACCTGTATCTCAATGATATAATTATCTGCACCGCAGCGATAATCCTCGACCCTGTTGCGGCGTTTATAGTCGGCGGAGTCGGCGCATTCCTCGGCGACCTGTTCTTCTATCCGCTCCCGATGTTCGTCTCATTGGTGACCCACGGACTCCAGGCTGTTATCATCTCCGTTTTCTCGCACTATGTTCTGAAGAAACACCCCGTGCTCGCGAGCGGAATAGGCGTCTCGATAGGCGCGGTCATTATGGTCGTCGGATATTCCCTCGGCAGAGCGTTTATCTACAGCACCCCGGAATATGCCGTTATGAAGCTTCCATATCAGATTCTTCAGGCGGTCGTCGGCGCGGTCGTCGGTATGCTCCTGTGCTGGAAGTGCGGAGTGTACAAGCTTTATAATAAGGCAATGGGCAGAAAAAATGAAAATAACTGAGTATGATGAGAGGTACAGAGAGGACTTCGTGCGCCTGAACACGCAGTGGCTCGAAAGGTTTTATTGGGTCGAACCGTTTGATAAATACGCTATGGATCATGTAGGGGAGCTTATCGAGAACGGCGCTATGGCATATTTTGCAATAGAAAATGATGAAGTTCTCGCAACCTGCATGACAATGCCGCTTGAAGACGGAATATGGGAAATATGCAAGCTTGCCGCAAAAAATCAGTATACAGGAACGGGGGCGGGGAGCGCCGTGCTGAGAGCCGCAATGAATTATGCCGTTTCGCACGGTGCGTCAAAGCTTGTGCTCATATCCTGCCGAAGCCTGAAGCCGGCAATACATTTATATAAAAAGTTCGGCTTTGAGGAGGTACCTTACAGAAAGGAATACTGGAAATCTGAGAAAGCGGATATAGAGATGGAATATATTGTTCATGCGGACAATAATAAATAAAAAACTCTTGATTTTTATATCTTGCTGTGATATAATATCCGAGCATTACGCACGCGAAGCTTTAGAAAGTCGCCCGGTGCGGTGAATTTTCGCCGTTGCGGCCGCCCTGTTTCGCGGAGGAAAAACCAAAGGAGGAAAAACAAATGTCAGTAGTATCAATGAAGCAGCTGCTTGAAGCAGGTGTGCACTTCGGTCATCAGACCAGAAGATGGAACCCCAAAATGGCTCCCTATATTTTCACGGAGCGCAACGGTATTTACATCATCGACCTTCAGAAGACGGTCAAGAAGCTTGAGGATGCCTATATGGCGGTCCGCGATATCGCTGCAGACGGCAAGGAGATCCTTTTCGTCGGCACGAAGAAGCAGGCTCAGGATTCTATCCGCGAGGAGGCTGAGCGCTGCGGCATGCCTTATGTCAACGCCCGTTGGCTCGGCGGTATGCTCACCAACTTCAACACCATTCAGCGCCGTATAAAGAGACTTGAGCAGCTCAAGACCATGGAGGCTGACGGAACTTTCGATATGCTTCCCAAGAAGGAAGTTATCAAGCTCCAGCTCGAGATAGAGAAGCTTGAGAAGTTCATGGGCGGTATTTCCAAGATGAAGAAGCAGCCCGCTGCTATGTTCATCGTCGATCCCCGCAAGGAGAAGATCGCTGTTCTCGAGGCTCACAAGCTCGGTATTCCGATCATCGCTATCGTCGACACAAACTGCGATCCCGATGAAGTAGACTATGTTATCCCCGGCAACGACGACGCTATCCGCGCTGTCCGTCTTATCTCCGCCGCAATGGCAGACGCTGTCATCGAGGGCAGACAGGGCGAGCAGGGCGACGCAGAGGCTGCCGAGGCCGCAGAGACAGAGGAGGACAAATAATGAACTTCACTGCTAAAGACGTACAGGCTCTCCGCGAAAAGACCGGAGCAGGTATGATGGACTGCAAGAAGGCTCTCACAGAGACCGACGGCGATATGGACAAGGCCGTTGATGTTCTTCGTGAGAAGGGTCTTGCTTCCGCCGCCAAGAAGGCAGGCCGCGTTGCCGCCGAGGGCGTTGTTGTTGCATATTATGATGAGGCAAATAAGGTTGCTTCTATGGTAGAAGTCAACTGCGAGACAGACTTCGTTGCAAAGAACGAGAAGTTTGTTGAGCTTGCAAATAAGATTGCTGTCACTGTTGCGGAAAAGAATCCGGCAGATGTTGACGCTCTCCTTGCTATGACCCTTTCGGGCAGCGATGAGACTGTCTCCGACGCTGTTCAGGAGCTCTTCCTCGTAATCCGTGAGAACATGAAGGTTCGCCGCTTTGTAAGAGTTGAGGGCACTGTTGCTTCCTATATCCACGGCGGCGGCTCGGTAGGCGTTCTTGTCAGCTTTGATACAGACGCTGCCGATAAGGCAGAGTTTAAGGAGATGGGCAGAAACGTTGCAATGCAGATTGCAGCTATGAGCCCCGAGTATCTCAGCAAGGATTGCATCTCCGACGATGAGCTTGCAAAGATGAAGTCGATCACTATCGACAGCTCGCTCAACAAGCCCGAGTCTCTTCCGAAGCCGATTCTTAAGAATCTCTTCGATAAGGCTGTCAACGATAAGCTCTTCAGCGATGAGGATCTTGCAGCTTATGAGGAGCAGAAGAACAACAAGTTCCTCTTCAACTTCCTTTCCGATAAGGCAGTTGAGACTCTTGTCGAGCTTGCAATGGCAAGCAAGGCTGATATCGTTGCAAACAAGATCTTTGCAGGTGCAGTCGACGGCCGTATGAAGAAGCAGCTCAAGGAAGTTTGCCTTCTTGAGCAGGCATTCGTTCGTTCGGATCTCTATGACGGCGATGTCGCAGGCTACATTGCAGATGTTGCTAAGAAGCTCGGCGCTTCGATAAAGGCTACCGGCTTCATCCGCTACGCAAAGGGCGAGGGCATCGAGAAGAAAGAAGAGAACTACGCCGAAGAAATCGCAAAGATGACCGGCAACAAATAATTAAATGAAAAGTGAGGCAGTCGAAAGATTGCCTCGTTTTTTATGCCGTAAATAATTATAAGGGCTGTCGCATTCAGCGCAGATCAAAGAGCAAAAATAGAAGAGCCGCAATTTGCAGCAAATAATGCAAATTGCGGCTTTGCTTTTATTCCGATTTTGCCCGCACTTTTTCTTTCTTGTAAATGCTGTAGCTCAGCCAGCGCTTGCCTCTGTAGCGCAGGCAGAACGCAACCGCGCGGAACACCCAGTCAACTATCATCGCTATCCAGACGCCGATAGCGCCCATGCCGAGCTTGAGTCCGATTATGTAGCTCAGAAGCAGTCGGAAAGTGAACATCGAAAACAGCGCGATGCACATCGTGAATTTGACGTCGTTCGCAGCCTTCAGGACATTCGGCATGGTGAACGACGCGGGCCAGATGAAAATGGCACAGCCGTTGTGGATAATGATGAGCTTGAGCGCGAGCGAATATGCATCGGGCGAGATGTTGTACATCCTGAGCGTCAGCGGGAGAGTCGCGAGAATTATCGCGTTCCATATCGCCGACATAAGATAGGTCAGCTTCATCAGCTTTTTCGTGTGCAGTCTTATCTGCTCTTCGCTGCCCAGACCGACGCATTGACCAATGACCGTTATCACCGCAAGCCCCATCGCCTGACCGGGTATGCAGCCGATTCCGTCGAGGTTATTTGCGACTGCGTTAGCCGCTATCTGAACCGTTCCGAACGAGGTTATAATGCTGACGACAAGTATGCGCCCGAGGTGAAACAGGCTGCTCTCGATGCTGCTGGGTATTCCTATAGAGAGTATCTTTTTTATAAGCCCGAAATTCGGCCTGAATTTATCTTTAATCGAGATATAAATCGGACGATCTCTCTTGTGCAGGAGAATGAGCAGGAGGAGCATCGCCGCAAAACGCGAAATAGTCGAGGATATCGCCGCGCCAGCAACACCCCATTTGACTCCCTATATGAGAATGGCGTTGCCGATTATGTTCATAATTGTGGTGATGAGCGAGGCTAACATCGATATTTTCGAGTTGCCCATGGCGCGGAAAAGCGCTGCGCAGCAGTTATATATAGCGAGGAACGGGAACGACAGCGCGGATATCCAGAAATATGTCAATGCGGACTGCATAACACCCTCTTCAAGCGTGCTGAAAAAGAGGCGGAGCAACTGCGCCTTGAAAACAAGGGTCAGTGCCATGAGTACAATCGAGATTATAAACGCGATAAATATCAGCTGCGATGCGCTGTTGCGCGCGTCCTTTGCTCTTTTTGCGCCGATGAACTGCGCCGCAACGACTGCGCCGCCCGTAGCGAGCGCGGCAAAGACGTTTATCATCAGCGTCATTATCATGTCGACGAGCGAAACGCCCGAAATAGCCTCGTCGCCGAGACCGGATATCATAACCGTGTCGCAGAAACCGACGGATATCGCGAGAAATTGCTCGATGACAAGCGGGAATATCAATTTTTTGAGTGCTTTGTTGCTGAAAAGCGGCTTTCCAGCGAGGGGAGTTGCAACAGCTTCCATTTGAGACCTCCGTTTGTTATACATATGTATAATAGCATATTTGCTCTGCCAATTCAATCCGTCGGGGCTGTAAAAAATATGCACTGCGGTTTTCCACAGTGCATATCTTTATTTTTTCTTAACTATTCGCAGTTCGCTTATCATAACTCCCGCGTGTTCTTCAAATATCTCGATTTCAACGCACCCGTTGACGAACACCTCTTTCGGCAGCTGATATACCGCACAGACAAAGCCGTCCGGGAGCATCTCGCGGTTGAATTCTTCGTCCTCTTCGCCGAACTGACCGCCTTTGTATACAATCGTTCCGTTGGCTTTTATCGTCAGGTCGTTGATGCTCTCATCTTTTTTCTGATGATAGGTGACTTTCAGCTCGTAGTCGGTGTCATATCTGAATCCGCCCAGCTTGCACCTGAACGACTGGTTGTCGTAGACTTTGAAAAGGCAGGTCGGGAGACTGCCGTTGTTGACATCGGGGCGGTCACCCTGGAAGTTCATGTATATGCCCTCGGGGCCGACAACTTGCTCGCACCCGAGCACTCCGAAGCCGTGCTCCGCGACCGAGAAATAATATTCGTCGCTCTCGACTTCGTTGCGCCTGACGCTGCGAATCATGTATTTTTTAGCCTCGTCATCGGGCATCGATTCAGCCTTTTCGAGCCGACCCATAAGCCATGCGCGGTCGGTGTTCGGCAGGTCGATTGTCTCAAGCACCGCTCCGCGCTCCCAGCTGTTGGCGCAGTAGCGCTCAACATCCGTCTGCAATCCTATCTGTTCAAAAAGCTCTTCCGCAATGCGCTCTATGTCCGCGCGAAGCGCCTTTTCACGCCCGTCCTCGGCATTTTTGAGTATATCCTTTGCGCTCGCGAGCCTGCCGGAGAGAATCTCGCGTTTCGCTTCTTTTATCGCTCGCAGTTCGATTATCCGCTTGTGTCTTAGATATGCGTCGCATTTTGCGCGGAATAAGCACTGGTTGAACCGCCAGAGCTTCACGGCATCCGGGTATCTTTCGGCGAGCGATTTCCAACCTCTGAGATTGTCGTCAATGCCGGGATTCTCCGCCGGATCTGTCTGCCAGTTTAGCTCAAGCCCGAGTATCCTGTCTGCAACCTCGCTTGCCGGCAGAGAGGGGAAATACAGGCGCGAATAGTCCTCAAGCGAGTCGCGGACATCGACATCGGGGAAGAAGTCCATGTCGCTCCAGACGCATTTGTTGACATCGTCCGTTATGCCCTCGGAATATGAAACGCTGCTGACAACATATCTGCGCGTGAGACGGTGAATCTCCCTGTATTCGCAGGGGCGGGGATTCGTGCATTCGCGGCTGAGTCCGGCGGCGAGCGCATAGTGCCAGTCGTCGCGGTCGAAGTGAACCGGATATTCGCAGCGCACATTGTGCGTTATGTCGGGATAAAATCTTATCGGATATTTTGCGGGCACTCTGCGGCGCAGCTCATCCATCTCAAACGCATGGTTCGGACCTGTTATAATGCCGTCAATCTCGTCGGGCAGCTTTTGCAGCTCGCTTATGAGCTTTTCGCCCCAGTTCGGTATCGAGTGCGGCTGCTGAGCGGACGGCCACATCTCGGCGTTCGGATGATATTCCTTGAGCAGGCGCGAAAAATCGCGGCAGCGGCTTATAAATTCATCCGCATCGTAGTCGCCGGGGTCGCCTCCGGGCGGGAACATTACATTTATCCTCGGCGTGCGCTCGAAAACGCGCCTGCGCCGTTTTTCGGCGTCCTCAAGACTCTCGCGGTCGTTCGGGTACCAGAGCGATACATCGAGGTCATATTCGTCCGCGATTTTTGAAGCTTCAACGAGAAAATCCTGCGGGTCGTATTTCATCAGCCTGTTCTGCTGCGCTCCTAGCCCGTCATACGGAATGTGCTCAACCGTGTTGCAGCCGAAGAACATCAGGTCGAGATAATATCTGCGGTAGTCCTTCAGATCCCACGCGTCGTAGCTGTTGGGCGTTGTGCGGTAGCCAAGCTGGTGACCTCTTATGCGTTTGTCGGGCTTGTATTCTCCGCCGATATCCTGTATGAGCGTGATTTTTTCGCCCGAGACTTCGATTTTTCTCAGGAACATGCCAATGGCGAATATCAGCCCGCGTACACCTTGTGCCCTGAAAACAAGGCGGCTGCCGCTCTGCTCTATTTTATATCCGTCGCGCAGACCGTTCGGGTCGGCGATAAGAGATATGTCCGCTTCTTCGGACTCAGCCATTTGCGGCATAACTCCCGTTCGCGATTCTATTTCGTCGCGCAGTATCTCTGCGGCTTTGATTGCCTCGCCGCCCTGCGCAAAAATTTTAATACTTTTATACTCGTATCTCATTTTACCCTCACTCAAAAAAGCTTCTTCATCATTTTAAGCCCCTCTGCCGCATCGGCTTCAAAGTCGATGCAGTTGGCTTCAATGCTCATTCTTCCGTCGTATCCGGATTCCTTTACGGCTTGCACAAACGGCGCGTAATTGTACCCGTCGCCTTCTGCGGGGAAGATGCGCTTCATTTTTCCGCCGTTCGACGAATCTTTTGCGGTCGGGTTCGAGAAGTGTATATGTATCAACTTGTCTCCTGCATACCGAAGCGCACCGAAGTCCTCATTTTCCATAACCATATGATATATGTCTGCGAGGACAAATATATTTTTGAGCCCCAGAGCGCGGCAGGTGTCAACACTCTCGCGGACTGTCGTAAACACATTCGTTTCGAGCCTGTTCAGCGGCTCAATAGCAACTCTTATTCCGTGTTCGCCCGCTTCGTCGTCTATGACTCTCAGAGCCGAGTGTATCTGTTCGAGCCCTTTTTCTCTGTCGAATCCCTCCGGCACGCTGCGCGAACGCCCGCTTCCGAGCACGCAGGTTTTGATTCCGAGAAACACTGCGTTGTCAAACGCGCGGCGCGTGTAGTCTCTTATAATTTCAATGTCCGCATCCTCTCCAGCGAGGTGTATCTCCCCGGGGAAAAAGCAGTTCGCTGCCTCAAGACTTGCACCGTAGACGTCGAGCATTGCTTTTGTATTTTTTAGTTCCTGCTCGCCGAGACTTTTTATGTGCCCCAGATTGCTTTCAAGATAGTCATATCCGAGCTTCGCGGCAGATTCGAGCTTGTCAAATCCAACGCAGGTTCCGAATCGCATAGTGCGCCTCCTTTAATATTTTTTATTCCGGATAAATGGTAACACGCCCGCCGCCGCCGTGTCAATCTCAGCTCAAAAATTTTTCTCCGCGGTATTAAGAGCGCGCTATATGGGAATAATTTTTTATAGCGTGAGCAAAGTGGGAGGCGGCGGAATGCAGTACAACAGAGTCGAGATCTGCGGAGTGAATACATCGAAGCTG
>ENA-OOYX01000453-OOYX01000453.1-human-gut-metagenome-genome-assembly--contig:-NODE-453-length-26724-cov-2.228055_pt1 | contig 26724 bp, 27 predicted proteins | sample MGYA00241182_ERZ501387 | MGnify/ENA primary metagenome ERZ501387 (study PRJEB25962, sample SAMEA2042740) | human gut metagenome | biome: human gut; feature: human-associated habitat; material: faeces...
TAAAATTTATACATATCATTATAATCTTTTGGTCTAATTGGTGGACGTGGAGGCCTTGGAGGATTAATTACTGGAGGTCTATTCCCTTCTAGTAATCTTTTCAAAATTAAAATTTGTATTAAGTCTCTTAATAAATTATTTTTAGGTTTCACTTGTCTTGTTTCAATATTTTCTTTATTTTTTACACTAGAAATATTATCTTTATTGCGTAAATATGTTTGCATTGATTGGCTAGTTTTACTATTTCTATTCTGTATTTTATTCTCTACTTCTGCATTGCTCTCATTATTTGTTGTAGATATTCGTTCATTTTTTACTACTGTTTTGTTACTTAAAGTAGCATTTATATTCACAACAGTTGTAGAATCGGTTTCTTCTAAATTATTATATACCTCATCTGTCATTTTAACTATTAATTCTTTTGTTATAGGTTCCTTATATTTTTCACAAACTTTACATATCATTGGATTTACAATTCTATATATTTCAGGATAAAAATTTAAAACATCACTTTCATCATTTCTCGCAGAGTTTACTTGTACATATTGATTTTCTCTTGGCATATTTTGAATAGCCAAATTTGTATCATTAAAACGCAAACAATTATTAGTATTATAATTTGAATATGTATTTTGTCTTTCTACTGGATATCCTAAAATTGTGCGCATATAATCTTCGTAATTTTGATAATACATATAACATACCTCCCTATTTCTGTATATTATATGTATTTATAAAAATAATTGTTCTTACTATTTTAATTTTATAATATATATGTTGTAAGCCATGTTTATTTTATTATTACAATTCATTTACTAACTCTTTAAATTTATCTCCTCTTTCTGCAAAGTTTTTGAATAAATCAAAACTTGCACTTGCAGGAGAAAATAATACAATTTCTCCTTTTTCTACAATCTTATTTGCTAGTTCCACAGTTTCTTTTAATGTAGAGCAATGATAAATGGGCATACTCTTCTGTTCCAATGTCAGCTCTTTTACAACTGCATCATGTATTTTGTCTGCTGTCGCACCCATTAAAATTAATTTACTTACATTATCTACTATAGGTTTTGCAATTGGTGTATAATCCAAGTGTTTGTCATATCCTCCTGCTATTAAAACTATTTTTTCATTAAAAGAGTTTAAACCTGCTATCGTTCTAGATGGACTTGTACCTATAGAGTCATTATACCAGTTTACTCCATTAATATTTCTTACAAGTTCAAGTCTATGTTCGACTCCTGAAAATTCTTGAATAGTTTTTATCTGTTCTTCAACACTTACAAGTGATGCTGTAGCTGCAATTGCTGCACATGCATTTTCGCAATTATGTACACCTCTTAATTTCATATCTTTTTGCGCCAAAATGTGTCTTCTTATTCCATCTTTGCAAATTTTTATCATTCCGTCATCAAAAATAACACCATTATCTAGCTTATTTTTGCTACTAAAATAAATAACATTACCTTTTGCTTCTTTTACAAATTTTTTAGTAATTTCATTATCATAATTTATTACTAAAGTACTATTTTCTTTTTGATATTTAAAAATATTTTTCTTTGAGTCTATATATTCTTCATAAGATTTATGTATGTCTAAATGATTTGGTGCAATATTTGTTATAACAGAAATATTAGGGCTTACTTCCATATCCATTAATTGAAAGCTACTCATTTCTAGAACTACAATATCGTTTGGTGTCATGTTTTTTATTTGTGTAAATAATGGTATTCCTATATTTCCACCTAAAAAACAGTTATATCCTGCATCTTTTAAAATTGCATAAATTAAACTTGTAGTGGTTGTTTTTCCATCGCTACCTGTAACTCCAATAATTTTACATGGTGCAAGTTTTAAAACCATTTCTATCTCAGATGTTAAAATAGCTCCATTATGTACTTCTTTTACTATTTCTGGTTTATCCGGTCTACAACTTGGAGATCTAAAAATAAAATCAAATCCATGTAAATTTTCAAGATTGTTTTCTCCAGTATATAAATTAAAATTACATTCTTTTATTTTTTTAATTATTTCTACATCAAATTTTTCTTTATTTTTTTTATCAAAAATTGACACGTTTGCATTCAAACTATGTAAATAATCAAGCATTGGCAAGTTACTTACTCCTAAACCGATAATGGCTACTTTTTTATTATTTAAAGATTTTTCGAAATCGTCTAATTTTGTATTAAAATATGACATTTTATAACACTCCTATCCTACTTAAAACTTCATTTGCTGATTCTTCTGCACTTTTACAATTTGTGACATCAATAACTATTGTTTTGTCATATATTTTATAATATCCTGATTCTTCTTGCAACTTATCTCTTTCTAAAATATTTCTTCTAACTTCCTCTTCATCACATTTTCCATTATATTGTATGCATTTTCTATGTATACGTTCATCTAAAGATGCTATAATAAAAATATGGTAATCAAGTTCCGGATATATTTTCATTAAGTCTCTTCCAGAAACAATAACATTATATTTTTCTTTAAACTGGTCTATTATTTTTTTTCCAAAAGCATAAAAATTTTTATTATCTGCTACTTTGCTTATTTCAGAAACTGCCACAGAAGACTTTGCAGATTGTATTTTTTGTTCATCAATTTCTTTTCCATCGATTAAAATTATTGTATCTCTGTTTTCAATTTTTATTTCGATATTTAGCTTTTCCATTACAGATTTTATATCTACATGGTTCATATTCTTTTTTAAATCTTCTAAATTTATTCCTGAAGTCATTAAAGAATATACAATTGCTCTATATAAGTTTCCGCCTTCTAAAATAATGCTGTTTGGAATTAAATTAATTAACTTTCTACAAATTGATGTTTTTCCTGCTCCAACATATCCTTCAATTCCAATAACTTTATTTTCCATAAAATTCATCTCATTTCTTTTTATTTATTAAATGTTAATAAACATACTGTCTTTTATATACTGCTTCATAAAATATTTTTACGTAAAAATTATAAATATTTATTTTCATTATTTAGATTACAGTCTTGTATCTTATTATCTTATATAATATTTTTAATCAAATTTTAAATTTTCAAAAATATTATACTACATTTTTTATGTATTTTGTATATTTTTTATTTTTTTACACAAAATATAATTGAAATATGAAATGGAGGTGCTGAAAAATGCCAGATAAGAAAAATAACAAAAACAATAATAGCAACAAGAATAACAACAATAACCAAAATCAAAACAACAATAGAAATGAAAAAAATAATTGTAAATAACTATAACATATAGATGGCAGCCTTGTAAGGCTGCCATTTTGGTTATAATGTATACATTAAAGTTCTTTTGTACAATTTAATAGTATAAAATTTTGATAAATTTTACCTCTAAAATATATTTGTAAAAATAATATAGTTGCTTATTTAACTTTTTCTTCTTTTTTCTTTTCTAAAACTTCCTCAAACTTTCTTGTTTTAAAATTTAGAATATATTTAATTGCTGTAGCATTATCTTCTTTTAATTCAATAATACATTTTTCAGGTTCTCTTTGATTAGTTTTCACAGAATAAATCCATATATTGTCGGTTTGTGGCATAACATATCTAACAAATTTTTGGTATATGTTAAATAATTCTGTCATACCAAGACTTTTTATGTCTCCAAATCTTTCTATATTTGATAGTGCAATTTCTAGTCTATTTTTAGCAGACAGTCTTTCATCTCTAATTGCATCTTTTACAATATACCAATATTCGTCAGAATACCCTTTTCTTTCGGAAATATACCCCAATCCTATATCTATTGCACGTAGTTGTTCTGGAGATATGGTTTCTGTTGCAAAATAATTTGTACTACAACCAAATTGAATATTTTTTAGGTCTTGGGTAATATCTACAGTATGGTTTTTGAAATGTTCATCTGTAAATGTATTAAGCCAATGTTCTCCACCATCTTCAATTTCTATAGAACTATTAATTCCTGCCATTTGTAACAATCTTAAATATTGTTTAGCCAATGTCGTACACATTATAATATTGGGATTTGAATAAGGTTTATTCACATATATATGATTGTAATTTTCCTCTCCAAACATAAAATATTTATATTCTGGATCATAAAAACTACGTTTGCCAAGCTCTAAGTATAAATATCTCGCTTTTTGAACTATTCCTGTTATATTTTCTGGCATATTTTTTATAAAATCTTCTAATTTTCTTATCTCCATTAAATTCAAATCTTTCTATTTTAATTTTATTTTTTACATTATATTTTTAAAGTTATTATACTTTTGTCTTTGATTGTATATTTAAAATATAAACACAGTATGTTTAATATAACTTGTTAAAAATTTATATATTATTTTTCTAAATATTTTTTCAAAAATTTTCCTGTATAACTATATTCATTTCTTGCAACTTGCTCAGGAGTACCAACAGATATAATTTGACCTCCTTTGTCTCCTCCTTCTGGTCCTAAATCTATAATGTAATCAGCTGTTTTTATTAAATCTAGATTATGTTCAATAACGATTATACTGTTACCAGTGTCTACAAGCCTTTGTAATATATCTACTAACTTATGAACATCTGCAATATGAAGACCTGTTGTAGGTTCGTCTAATATATACAAAGTTTTTCCTGTAGCCTTTTTAGAAAGCTCTGTTGCAAGTTTTATACGTTGAGCTTCTCCACCAGATAATGTTGTAGAAGGCTGTCCTAATTTTATATATCCTAATCCAACATCATATAGTGTTTGAATTTTATTTTTTATTTTAGGTATATTTTTAAAGAATTCTAATGCTTCTTCCACTGTCATATTTAAAACATCAGAAATTGTTTTATCTTTATATTTTACTTCTAAAGTTTCTCTATTATATCTTTGACCTTTACAAATTTCACAAGGTACATATATGTCTGGTAAAAAATGCATTTCTATTTTAAGTACACCATCACCATTACAAGCCTCACATCTTCCCCCAGCTACATTAAAACTAAATCTGCCCTTATCATATCCACGCATTTTTGCTTCATTTGTCCCTGCAAAAATATCACGAATAAAGTCAAATACACCAGTATATGTGGCTGGATTTGAACGTGGAGTTCTTCCAATTGGAGATTGGTCTATATTAATTATTTTATCTATATTATCTATACCTTTTATTTCTTTACATTTACCTGGTTTTTCGTTAGAACCATTTAGTTCTCTTGCAATAGTTTTATATAATATTTCGTTAACTAATGTACTTTTTCCAGAACCTGAAACACCTGTAACACAAACAAATTGTCCTAGTGGAAACTTAACATTTATGTTTTTTAAATTATGCTCTGTTGCTCCTTTAACTTCAATTGCTCTTCCATTAGATTTCCTTCTTTTTTCTGGGACACGTATTTGCTTTTTACCACTTAAATATTGACCTGTTATAGATTCTGAAACTAATTTTATTTCTTCTGCAGTACCTTGTGCCATAACATTTCCACCATGAACACCTGCTCCTGGTCCTATATCTATAACTTGGTCTGCTGCATACATTGTATCTTCATCATGTTCTACAACTAAAACACTATTACCTAAATCCCTTAATTTTTTTAATGTAGCTAAAAGTTTATCATTATCTCTTTGATGAAGTCCTATACTTGGCTCATCTAGTATATATAAAACTCCTGTAAGTCCAGAACCAATTTGTGTTGCAAGCCTAATACGTTGAGCTTCTCCTCCAGATAGGCTACCTGCATTTCTAGATAATGTTAAATAATCTAACCCAACATCTATTAAAAATTGTAGCCTTTTATTTAGTTCTTTTAAAATTTGGTCTGCTATCATCTGTTCTGTTTTATTTAATGTTAAAGAATTTAAATAATTCTTTATTTTATCTATTGACATATCTGTTAATTCGTTTATATTTTTATCACCAATTTTTACAGCTAAAACTTCTGGTTTTAATCTTGCTCCATGACACTCTGGACATTCACTGTCACTCATATACATCTCATAAAAGTCTCTCATTCCTTGAGACTTTGTTTCATTATATCTTCTTTCTAATGTTGGAATAACTCCTTCAAATGGTGCTCTATATTTACGTGTTCCAGCAGCTGAAGTATATTCAAAGTCTATCTCTTCTTTTCCAGTTCCATATAAGATTTTATTTAGGAAATCTCTTGGTAACTTTTTTATTGGAACTTTAATATCTACACCATAATGACGTGCAATACTCTCAAAATACATTTTTGCCATGGTATCGCCTTTTTTCATTGTACTAGCACCAAAAGCTTTAACTCCATCATATAAAGTTTTGCTTTTATCTGGAATTATTAAGTCTTCATCCATTTTCATTAAGTAACCAATACCAGTACATGCAGGACAAGCTCCTATAGGATTATTAAATGAAAACATTCTTGGAGTTAATTCTTCAAAGCTTATCCCACAATCTGGACAAGCATAATTTTGACTAAATAATAATTCTTTATCTCCTGGAATATCTATACTTACTAAATTATTGGCATTTTTAAGAGCTATTTCTACAGATTCTGTAAGTCTACTTCTAACATCTTCTTTTATAATTAATCTGTCTACTACAAGTTCTATGTTATGTTTTTTCTTTCTATCTATATTTATATCGTCTGTTAGTTCATATATTTCACCATCTACCCTAACACGTACAAATCCTTGTTTTTGGAACTCTTGTAACTGTTTTGTATATTCACCTTTTCTACCACGAACAATAGGTGCTAAAACTTGAATTTTGGTACCTTCTTCTAATGACATGATATTGTCTATAATTTGGTCAATAGATTGTTTTTCTATTTTTTTACCACATTTCGGACAATATGGTACACCAATTCTAGCATATAAAAGACGAATATAGTCATATATTTCTGTTACAGTTCCTACAGTTGAACGTGGATTTCTTGATGTAGTTTTCTGGTCTATAGAAATTGCCGGAGAAAGTCCATCTATAGATTCTACATCTGGTTTTTCCATTAAACCTAAAAATTGTCTTGCATAAGAAGACAAACTCTCTACATACCTTCTTTGCCCCTCTGCATATAGAGTATCAAATGCTAGTGAAGATTTTCCAGAACCAGAAAGCCCTGTTATAACAACTAATTTGTCTCTTGGTATCTCCACATTTATATTTTTTAAGTTATGCTCTTTTGCTCCTTTTATTACTATACTATTTTGCATAGTTGCCCCCTATTTTGTATAAAAATTTCTGCATTAATATTATAAAACATTAGTTCGTTATTGTCAAGAAGTTATATAAATTGTTTCTTTTAATTTTATAAATTATGTTTTACTTTTACAATTTAATAATATTACATAAATTCAAAAATCAATTTATATAATCGTTTTTATATTACATGTTTATTGTTATATTTTATATAGTTGATATTTAATAATAAAAACTAAGTCCATAGATTTTATCTAATAACTTAGTTTTCATATGTTTTTAATTAAATTATATTATAATGTTTCTCTATATATAAAAGATTTTTCATTGTTGTTTTCTCTATTTTGCACTTCAACAACTAATGGTTGTTCATGTAATTTTGATGGTTTAAACTCTGAGTTAACTTGTGCTGATTTTGCTTCCATATATTTATCTGTAATATCAAATATTCCCATAAGTACCTCCTATATAATAAACTTTATTTAGTTTACCATTTTTTTCTTTTTTCATACAAATATATTATATCATTTTTGTGAGTAATTGTCTAGAAAAATTTATATCCATTTTCTCTAAAATATTATTAATTTTTCACTTGATGTTTATTAACCTTTATGTGTTTTACAGCAATGTTATTTGTATTTTTTTTAAAATTATGGTATAAATAATATGTTATATATATGGGGGTAATATATGTTTAAATTAGTATCAAATTACAATCCAACAGGAGACCAACCTAAGGCAATAGAATATTTATCAAATGGAATAAAAGAAGGCAAGAAATTCCAGACTCTTCTAGGAGTTACAGGTTCACGGAAAAACATTTACTATGGCTAATATAATACAGCAAGTTCAAAAACCTACTCTTGTTTTAGCACATAATAAAACATTAGCAGGTCAACTATACAGCGAATTTAAAGAATTCTTTCCTGAGAATAATGTTGAATATTTTGTATCATATTATGACTATTACCAGCCAGAAGCCTATATTCCACAGTCAGATACATATATAGAAAAAGATGCATCTATAAATGATGAAATAGATAAATTACGTCACTCTGCTACTGCAGCACTTTTCGAAACTCGCGATGTTATAATAGTAGCTTCTGTTTCTTGTATTTATGGGTTAGGTGACCCTATTGATTATGAAAATATGGCTGTTTCTTTAAGACCTAATATGAAGGTAGAAAGAAACGAAATGCTTAAAAAATTAGTTAATATGCAATATACAAGAAATGAACTTGATTTTAAGCGTGGTACTTTTAGAGCAAAAGGAGATATTGTAGAAATATATCCTTCAAATGAAAGTGAAGCTGCTATCCGTGTTGAATTCTGGGGAGATGAAATAGAAAAATTAGTTGAAATAAATCCCCTAACTGGAAAAGTTACAGCTAATAGAACTCATGTTATAATTTTCCCTAACTCTCACTATGTAACTACATCCGAAAAAATGCTAAAAGCTTTAGATAGTATTGAAAAAGAAAAAGAATTGCAAGTAAAATATTTTAAGGAAAATAATAAATTAATTGAAGCTCAAAGAATTGAGGAAAGAACAAATTTTGATATAGAAATGATGAAAGAAACTGGATTTTGCCAAGGTATTGAAAACTACTCAAGACATATAAGTGGTCGTGCTCCTGGCTCTCCCCCTTTCACTTTATTTGACTATTTTCCAAAAGACTTTTTACTACTAATAGATGAGTCACATGCTACAATTCCTCAAGTAAGAGCAATGTATAATGGAGACAGAGCTAGAAAAGAGTCTTTAGTAAAATATGGTTTTAGGTTACCTTCTGCTTTTGATAATAGGCCTTTAACTTTTAAAGAATTTGAAGAAAGAATAAATCAAATTGTATTTGTTAGTGCTACTCCTGCTGAATATGAAAAAGAACACTCAAAGGAAAATGTTGTAGAACAGATTATAAGACCAACTGGATTGCTTGACCCTCAAATAGAAGTTAAACCTGTTACTAACCAGATAGATGATTTAATTGAGCAAATTAAGGAAAGAACTTCAAAAAACGAAAGAATTTTAGTTACAACCTTAACTAAAAAAATGGCAGAAGATTTAACATCTTATTTAGCTGGAATTGATATAAAAGTTAGATATATGCATTCTGATATTAAAGCATTAGAAAGAATGGAAATTATAAGAGATTTACGTTTAGGCGAATTTGATGTCTTAGTAGGAATAAACCTTTTAAGAGAAGGTTTAGATATTCCTGAGGTTTCATTAGTTGCCATATTAGACGCAGACAAAGAAGGTTTCTTGCGTTCAGAACGTTCTTTAATACAAACTATAGGACGTGCAGCAAGAAACACTGATGGAAAAGTTATAATGTATGCAGATGAACTAACTGAATCTATGGAAAAAGCAATTAGTGAAACAAATCGTAGAAGAAAAATACAAATGGAATATAATAAAATTCATAATATTACTCCTCAAACAATTCAAAAATCTATTAGAGATACTATTAAAGCAAGCTATGTTGAAGATATTCAAGAAGAATATAAATTAGATAAAAATGCAAATATGCAAGATGTAATTAATAAACTTACTGATGAAATGTTAAAATATGCAGCAGATATGGAATTTGAAAAAGCTGCAGAATTACGTGACAAAATAAAAGAATTAGAAAATTTAACCTAAAATAAAAATGAACCCCCGGAAATACTCCGAGGGTTTTCTTATTACTGGTTCCACCCACCACCTTCCTCATTTACTTGATAAGGACGTTTTATGGTTTTGGGTTTCTTAGTTGACTGATGTTCCAAAGCATAGCTAAGTCTTTTGCTGCGCTTGGCTGCAACTTCCAGCATGCGATATGCTGCACTATCTTTTGGAGCACCTAAGGCAGATACTCCACAGAGTTCCAGAGCATTACTACGCTCTACTTTCCCCACGGTGGTCACTGTAAAGCCCCAGGAAATGAGTTTTTCCTTTTGCTTAGGATATAGCTCTCGCATAGCGAAAACATATCCTCTGCTCGAAGCTAGTCCCTCGAACCAATCCAGGAGGTCTAACCGCTCTCGGCGGTCAATTCCATCTGTCATATCTATTCCTCCAATAATAAAATTCGATGTGTGCTACGTTACAACGCAGCTTCTGGTAAAGAAACATCGTATATAAGATTATATCATTATTTTAGAATTATGTAAAGGATTTTAAAAAATTCTCTATCCATTTATTGGTTTTTTGCAAAATTTTCATTGCCAATGCAACAACTTTTTCCTAAAAAGTGTTGTCTACATCTCGTTTTATATTTTTGTTTTTACTATTTTATAATTTATTTTTCCTTTCGTCAATTAGGCTACTAAACATTTTGGTAGCTCTATTCTGTATATATCTAAAAAGCTTGTATCTATTCCTCTTTTCTTTAAATTACTTTCAAATACTTCTAATGGTGTTTTATATCCTAATGCTTTTCTTGGCATATTATTTATCTTTCTTGCTATATTTATTATGTCCTCATCACTTAACTCTTCTACTAATTTTCCTTTTTTAAAGTATCTTCTTATTAATCTATTTTTATTCTCATTACAACCTCTTTCGTATGATGCATAAGGATGTGTAAAGTATATTTGAAATCTTTTCTTACTTTCATCTTTCACTGACCTCATCATTTCTTCTATTTTACTAAATTCTACTCCATTATCTAACAGCAAACTTTCTATTATTTCTTTTAATTGTGGTATTTCTTCTTCTAACTTATCTAATGTTTCCACTGTCGCTTGCCCTGTTTTATTGGCTGACCTTCTTATGAACAAAAATTGACTTGCTGTATTTACTAATGTTATTAGTGTTTCATGCCTTCCTTTTGCTACTCCTACTACACTATCTCCTTCAAAATGGGTCTCTGTCTCTTTATTTTTTATCTCTTTTGGCATTACTTCTATTGATATTTCTTTCTTCTTCTCACTTATCTCTTTCGTTATTGTATGTACATTTTTTGCTTTCTTAAAGTATTCTCTTCCATGTGGCAAATCATTTATTGTTAATCCATATTTTCTTTCTTTTACTGCTCTATATATCGCATTTGCTCCTATACTTACTTCTGCATCTTTTATTTTTCCTGCTTTACTTAAATTCGCTATTACGTCTGGACTGTAATCTACATTTTTATCTCGCAATAATGCTACTACTGACCATCTTAAATTTTCATATCTATCTAATTTACTTCTTTTTCTATTCTTTAATTTATTTTCTTCTGCATTTTTCTGTGCTTTCTCTGATGAGTAATATTTTATATTTTCCTGTCCTTTATTTTTATATGGTGATTTCGTGCTATTTATATCCCATATCTCTATCGCATTCTTATCTATTTCTCTTTTTATATTTGAACGATTTTTATCCACAAATGCTCCTATGAATGCATTACTAAACCCTGCTGTGTGCAATATTTCTATACTTATCCTATCTTCTAGTGTTAAATGCTTAAACTTTCCTCCTCTTGGCTCTTCTTCTCTTTCTATTTTCTTTAAACATTCTTGATAAAATACTTTTCTCATTTGTCTACTTATTGTATTACTTCTCATTGATTTTACTAATTTTTTTAAATTTTTATCACTTATTCTTAATTTTCCTTGATTTTTTTCCAATATTTCTTGCACTTGTTTCTTTGTTATGGTATTATTCTTTTGAACAGTATTCATTTGTATTAAAACTCCTTTATATTTTCTTGAACAAAAATATTATACGAGTTTTTCTTACAACTGTCTACTGTTCATTTACTTTTTTATTAAATTTTTGTTGCATTTCAAATGAAACTTTTAGCATTTATTGGTTTTCTCTATTGAAGTAACTTCTACACATTCTTTTGTTGTATGTGCTCCTTGTATATTAGGTGAAATAATTGCTATTTGTATGTTTGGTATTTTTCTTTGAAAAATACCAACTTCCACTGTAATATGCATAGATTTTATAGAAGGTTTTTCTTTAAATAATTTTGTTGGATGAGCTTTTATTAATTTTCTCACAATTTCATCATCTTCATTTGTTCTAAAACTCGGCTGTGAAGATAATATAATAAACTCAAAACTATTGTTATTACAATATTCTTTTAACTTTTTCAAGCAGTTATTTTCTTCCTCTTTTCTAGAACTTCTCACCCCTACTTTTATTTCATTTTCTTTTAAATTAACTACTCCTAAATTGATAGAAGTTGTCACATCTCCTCTTTCGTTTTTATTTAAAACACCATGTGGAAAAGTAGAAATACTTTGTAAAAATTTCTTGCTTTGTTTTTCGTCTAGATAACTAGTTAGCATATTATCTGAAAACTCTCTTTTTTTTATATTATTTTCTGTTTCTTGTATAAGACTTTCTCCATTATTATTGCTTTTTTTATTTTCTTCATTTTTTAATTTTTTTACTTCAATACTTATATTTTTAAATTTATTATCTAAATTTTTTTTATGTTTTTCTGCTAAAACTTTAATTTCTTTAAATTTCAATTTGGTATAAAAAACTGATTTTGATTCAGATGGTATAACATTAAATTTGGTTCCTCCAATAAAATTTATAAGTTTTATATCATTTATATCTTTTAAGATATTTGCAAGTAAAAGGCTTGCATTACCTCTATGTTTATCTATATCAAAACCAGAATGACCACCTTTTAATCCGTGTTAAATTTATTTCATAAACATTAAAATTATTATCTTGTATATTTTTAAATTTATTATGCATTTTTAAAATAATGTCATAAAATCCTGCACTTTCTATTAATATAGTATTTTCCTCAAATCCATCTAAATTAAGTAGCATTTTTCCATTCAATTTTGAAGTATCAAAATTTATAGAACCCAACATAGAAGTTTCTTCTGAAACAGTAAAAATTGCTTCTATATTCGTTTCTATATTACTATCTAATATTGTTAAAATTTGTGCTATTCCTATACCATTGTCTGCACCTAAAGTTGTTCCATTTGCATGTAAATATCCATTTTTTTCCATTACTTCTATACTATCTTCTTCAAAATCAAAACATTTATTTTGCTCTTTTTCACATACCATATCTGTATGTACCTGTAAAATTAAAGGAGTCTTATTGCAATTATTCTTTTTAATTAATACATTATTATATTCATCTTTTTCATACTCTAAATTTCTTAATTCAGCAAATTCACATAAATATTTTGCTATTTTTTCTTCATGTCCAGATTCTCTAGGTATTTTTGCTATTTCTTTGAAATATTTTATTGTAGTATTTGAATCTAATATCATTCTTAGCCTCCATTATTTATTAATCTAACTAATATATTTAGTAAAATGCTCAAGTATAAATTTTATATAATTAATTTATATATTCTTTTCATTATCTTTCTTCAATATTATTTACATTTGATACATTAGGTCTATTTATATGTATGTTTGGCATAGGTCCAATAAAATTGTTACTATCATTTCTTGGTGTCCTTTTGCTTCCTATTTTTTCTGCACCATTTGTAATAACTCTTATTTCTGTTAAATTAATTCCTAAACTACTTACCGGAATATATGTAACTTTTCCTGTTCCTTTATCTTCCATTTGTAGTGGTACACACTCTCCGTTTGCTTTTATTTTATTTAAAATTTCATCCAATAATTGTTTATATTTTTTATGTTTTTCTTCTATTGTATTAACATTAAATGATATTACTGTTTCGTTTTCTTTGCATACGCCTAATTTTTTATCCTCTTTTTCTTTAGCATTTAAATCTACCTTTAAAACATATGTAGGAGCTTCAATTAAGTGCCCATTTTCATCTTTTACAGTATATATAGCTTCTAAATTACTATCTAGCTTTTTTCCTTCTCCCACTAATCCTCTTGAATTTATGTTACTAACAGCATTTGATAAAGCATATAAACTTGGCAAATTTGTACAATCAATTACAACATTTAACTCTAAATTATTTTCTGGGTGTGCTTGCATGTAATTGTAAATTCCTAGTATTGCAGTTTCATACATACATGTTCCTAATCCCTTATTTAGCATATTGTCTCTTTGCCTTACTATTGCGCCTGTTATTGAATAAAATTTCACTCCTTCTTTTTGATAATAAGGATCCATTTCTTCTCTATTATCGTTAAACTTAATTGTCATAACACCTTCTAATTCATTTATTTCATCATTAATAACCCCAATAACAGGAAAGTTTTGAAAATTTGATGACATTTGTGGTACATCTGGTATATGTATATATTCTTCATTTCCTTTATATTGGTCATATAATTCTGCTGTTTTTCTAATTATATCCGGTTTTCCGTCAGGTTCTGGTTTTGCAATGTCTGAAAATTGTATAACACCAAACTTACAATGTTTATTTCCAGTTTTTTGTATATATCCTTTTGTTATTTCTTTTCCTGCTTGTTGTAGATACTCCAACAATTCTGTGTTTAAATTACTTTTCATAAAAATCTCTCCTTAGGTTTTTATTTTTTGCTAATGTTTTTTATTTTTCTATTTTAAATTACTTTACACTAACAATATAAACCATTTAAATTTTCTAATTTTAAAACAAAAAAAGAGCTTGTAGAATACTTCTACAAACCTATAAAAAATAAACTATATACAACTATATTATTTTCTATTTGTTCGAAAGCACTCCACAGATTTTCTGTGACAGTCTAATACATATTTTGCATTAGCCCAACTAAAAAGAACCAGATATTCTTCTTAATTTCGGCAACTTTTCCTTTCATATTTTGCAATAATCTGATAACAAAATAATACTATTAAAAGTTGCAACCTCTTTCTTTTATAAAACTGAATCATATTTTATCACAAATGCTAAATTATGTCAAATTATGATTATACATTTATAATTTGTTGACAATTATAATTATCAACTTCATAAATTAAATTTTCACTACATTTCTAATTCTATTGTAACAGGTCCATTATTTATTAAACTTACTTCCATATGTGCTCCAAATACTCCTGTTTGCACAACTGGAATATTTTCTTTACTCTTCTTAACAAAATATTCATATAGTTCATTTGCTAAGTCTGGTTTTGCCGCATTTACAAAACTAGGTCTATTTCCTCCTGAACAATCTGCATATAATGTAAATTGAGATACTATCAAAAGTTCTCCATTTATATCTTTAATTGATAAATTCATTTTTTCATTTTCATCTTCAAAAATTCTTAATTTAGTTATTTTGTTTACCATGTTGTCAACTTTTTCTTTAGTATCATCTGGAGCTATACCTAATAAAATTAAAAAACCTTCATTAATTTTTCCTACTATTTTTTTATCTACTTCTACCTGTGCACATTTTACACGTTGTATTACAACTTTCATAAATAATCTCATCCTTTCTAAAGTATCAATTTACTATAAAATAAATTCAACTATTTTTCAAGTCTAAAATTTCTTTTTGTTTATAATAATTTTTTATTTCTAAATTGTCAATAAAAAATTGTATTTATATCTTCAAATATCATTAGCCAATTAAAAAATTAAATAATAATTGCAAAAAAATTTATTAATTCTTAAACTATAGTAAAATTTAGTTTTACTCTTTTAAATATTCTTTACTTTTCTATAACTAATTAACCTTATTATAAAATTAATTATTTTTATAAAAATACTAGACTTTTCATTTTATTTTGTGTATTATAATATCAATAATTCTATTTACGGAGGGAACAAATGTCAAAAGTTTTTAAGATTTTTTTAGTATTAATATTAAGTTTTATTTTTTGTTTAAATTTTGTATATGCAAGTAATGTTACAATGGATTTACCTAATAATAACTCTGAATCTGTGGATGAAAATGTAACAAATAATGCGTCTAATAATGAAAACACTACTAACACAGACTCTAATAGTTCTTTAGAAAATGAATACTTAAATGGTGCTCCAGAAGAAGATAATACAGCACTTCCTGAAGATCCTTTAGAAGATGCTTATTCACATGAACAAGCTGTTGGTATTTCTACTAATTCTTCTGGCTTAAGTGTTAGTTCAATAATTAATATATTATTAATAGCAGTTGGAATAATAATTATCTTTTTAGCTATTGCTATAATTATTAGATTAAAATAAAATTTTATTTTAATCTAAATGTTTAATATTAATATATTCAATTCCAAATGTTAAAATCAAATTTATAAAATATCCAAAAATAATTAATATATAAATAATTATTTTTTTGCTATTAATTATATTATTATTAAATAACATTATTTTAAAAAAATATTTTTAAAAATTTCCAAGTCTTTAATTTAAAACAATTAAAGACTTTTTTATTTCTTTTTATGTATAATTTATTTTAAAAAAATAATACTAATAATGAGTAATTTTTTAAGGAGGTTATAACATGAAAAGAAAAGTTACTGTCATTGCTATTATTGCAATAATCTTCTCTATAATTTTTAGCATAACAGTTTCAGCAAATACAAACGATATAAAAAATGCTGCTGGTAGTGCTACTAATTTTGTTAGAAATGCAATTGGTGGAGCTGAAAATGTAGTTGAGGATGCTGCTAAAGGTACTGCAGGAGCTATTAAAAATGGTACAAATGCTATAGAAAATGGTGGCGAAAGAATTGGAAACGATGTACAAAATGGTGTTACAGATGTAAAAGATTCTATGAAGTCTAATAATACTAATACTATGTCTGGTAGTATGAGTAACCCAAATGATTCAGACAAAATTGGAAGAACTAATAACAATTATACAGCTACAAGAACTGCTACTACAAGCGACGTTGCTTTTTTAGGTATTTCTAACACAGTATGGACATGGCTTATTATTGGTATAACAGCTATTGCAATTATTTCTTTAATTGTATTTTATATGAGACAAAATAAAACAACTAATAATATTTACAATAATCACAGAGACAACTAATAATAACACTATTTTATTTGCAAACTTATATAAAAGTTATTAAATAGAAATATTGTATTAATTTTTCTATTTAATAACTTTTTAAAAATATTGCATAATTTTATGGATAAATTGTAAAAATATTTTATTATTTTCATATAATAGTTTCCACTTCTCACTATTTACTACTATACTAATAAATGTTATAATGTCTATATATTAACTAAAAAATATATTATTCCTATTATATTCTTTTAGTTAAACTTTTTTTACATTTATATGTTATAAGTAATAAAGTGAGGTTTTACATATGAATAAAAAAATAATAGCAACAAATCCAGTTGCTAAAAGAAATTACACAATAACAGACACTATAGAGGCAGGAATTGTCCTTTCTGGAACTGAAATTAAATCAATTATCAATGGTAAAGTAAATTTAAAAGATAGTTATGCTGATATAAGAAATGGTGAAGTATTTATATATAGTATGCATATTAGTCCTTACGAACAAGGTAATATTTTTAATAAAGACCCTTTACGTGATAGAAAACTTTTACTAAATAGACGTGAAATTAATAAATTAGTAGGATTAATAAAGCAAAAAGGCTATACTTTGGTTCCAATGAACTTATATTTTTCCGGTCATTTTATTAAATTAGAATTAGGAATTGGAAAAGGAAAAAAACTTTATGATAAACGCGAAGACATTGCAAAAAAAGATGCAGAATTGCGTATAAAGAAACAAAGTGCTAGATATTAAATTTTTAATTTAATGTTATATTGCAATGTTTATAAAGTTTTAATAATTATTTTAGGGAGTATATATAATTTTTGCAGTGAGCTTGTGTGGGGACCGACAAATAATAAGCTGTATAAACTTAAGCAATTTTTTGCGAAAAGTTTATTACAGCTTATTATGCAGTTGGGACGAACAAAAAAATTATATATACTCCCTTTTTATTTTATAAATAACATTAAATTAAAAATTTAATATCTAAGCTTTATTGCTTGAACCAAACACATCTTTTATTTTATGTTTTACTACTTCTTCTATTAATGTTCTCGCATTTCCTAAATATTTTCTTGGGTCAAATACAGCTGGATCTTCTGCAAATGTTTTTCTTATTGCAGCTGTCATTGCTAACCTTAAGTCTGTATCTACATTTATTTTTGAAACTCCAGAAATACTTGCCTCATGTAAAATTTCGTCTGGAACACCTTTTGCACCTGGTATATCTCCCCCATATTTATTACACATCTCTACTAGTTCTGGTATTACAGTTGATGCTCCATGTAATACTATTGGTGTATTTGGTAATTTTTGTTTTACATTTGCTAATATATCAAATCTTAATTTAGCCTCACCTTTAAATTTATATGCTCCATGACTTGTTCCAATTGCTATTGCTAAAGAGTCGCAAGATGTTCTATCTACAAATTCCTTTGCTTGGTCTGGATCTGTGTACATAGCATCTGAAGCTGATACATTAACATCATCTTCTATTCCAGCTAATTTTCCAAGTTCTGCTTCTACTACAACTCCCTTTGAATGTGCATATTCTACTACTTTTCTCGTTAAAGCTATGTTTTCTTCAAAATCATATTTTGAACCATCTATCATAACTGATGAAAAACCATTATCTATACACATTTTACATGTCTCGAAGTCTGGTCCGTGATCTAAATGTAATGCTAATGGAATATCATATTCATCTAAAGCAGATTCTATCATTTTTTTCAAATATTCAATTCCTGCATATTTTATTGCACTTGATGAAGCTTGTAATATAATTGGAGAATTTTCGTCAGCTGCTGCTTTTACAATTGCCTGTACAATTTCCATATTATTTACATTAAAAGCTCCTATTGCAAAGTGTTCTTTCATTGATTTTTCAAACATATCTTTAGTTGTTACTAATGGCATAAAAATTCCTCCTTTTTACCTAGTATACCTATTGTATTTCTAAATTTTATTAATGTCAATATATTATTTTAAATATTAATTGACTTATTTTTGTCATAATGATAAAATATTTATATGTACAATTTTTAAACTTATATACTTTAATATATTTGGTATTAGTAATATTTGTTAGCTGCAGTGCAGTTAACTACAACGATTGGAGGTTTTTTTATGGGATTAAGAAAACGGTTTTTCGTCGATATCCAGACGTTAAACGATGCAGTTACAGGTTCTTTACATTTGTGTATTGCAAAATTTCCTGATGGCAGTACTATTCGTTTTATCGTTGACTGTGGCCTTTTCCAAGAAAAGGTTACAAAAGTTAACGATGAAGGAGAGGTAAATCTTGTTAATATTAACGAGATTTACAACAAGAGTTTTCCTTTCAATGAAAACGAATTGGACTTTGCACTTGTAACGCACAACCATGTTGACCATGTAGGCAGACTTCCTCTTCTTTATAAAAATGGATTTAGAGGAAACACTTTCATGTCAATTCCTACAAAGGAACTCATTAAGTACTCACTTAATGATAGCTGCAAGGTTCTTCGCGAAACGGCTAAACGGGCTCACAATTCTGCACTTTATACAGAAACTGATGTCAATGAGGCACTTTCACATTTTACTGGAATTCCTTATGATGATCCGTATTACTTGGTACCTGACAAAATCAAGGTTACCCTGTTTAAAAACGGGCACCTTGTCGGCGCAGCGTTAATCTTAGTTCAGATTTACTCTGATGCCACCGATGAAGTTATTAATCTTCTTTTTACTGGAGATTATAATAACAAAAATATGTTTTTCACGGTTCCTAAATTATCTAGCTGGCTTTGTGAACTTCCTGTAACTATCATTCAGGAAAGCACATATGGCACAATGAACTCTAGCGAAATCGAGGAGTGTTTTGAACAAAATATTCTTAGTGGAATTCGCGAGAAAAAAACCATTGTGATTCCAGCATTTTCTTTGGGTCGTTATCAAGAAGTGCTTTATTTCCTAAAACAATTGCAGGAAAAGAATGCTTTGGACATTAACGTTCCAATTTATGCAGATGGTAAGCTCGCAGCAGCATACACCAATATGTTCCTGAACAATCCCTATCTTGGAATTGACCTCGAAATGACAAGTTTTCTTCCTGAAAACGTCAATTTCATTTTTGACAGTGAAACTAGAAGTAACGTAATTGCTGATATGCACAGCAAAATTATTGTTACAACTAGCGGCATGGGGTCTTATGGTCCTGCTCAGGAATATATCTCTAAGCTTATTTCCAGTTCCAACGCACTAATCCATTTTACTGGATATACTGCCGAAGGTACTCTCGGAAGACGTTTGAAAGACACTGAGATTAACCAAAACGTAAGAATTGGTTCTCTCATGAAAATCAAACGAGCTGAAGTCATGTATACCACAGAATTCTCGGCACATGCTAAAGCTGATGAAATGATTGATTTTTTGAATGATTTCAATCACATCAACTTCATTATTGTTAATCATGGTGAGCCAGAAGTAAAGGAAAAATTTGCTTCTCGAATTCTTCGGGAAGTAAACAACGTAAAGGAGGTTGGCATCTCAAGTAGAGATACGTTTTTCCGTATTGACCCATATAAGTGTGTAAAATCAATGAGCACACACTTCCAGTAATCTTCAAATCTTAGTATTTAAGATTTAAGTTAGAAATGATGCAGTATTTTATGCTGCATCATTTCTTTTTATTATTAATTATTTTCACATTTATAACTACTACACATAGACTCATCTGCTTGCTTGGTATCACACCCAACTACAGGAGTTACAATAATTTGTTCTAATTTACATTCCTGCCTTCCTACATCATTATATCTACAACTTCCTACTGTACAATTTATTTTTTGCTTTTTTTCCATAAAAATAGCCTCCTTTATATTTCTTAATAATACTATTATGGCTATTTTCTCTTTTATTATTAACTTTTTCACTTTTTTATTTTATATATAAAATGTTTATTATTGATTTAACTTTAGCAATTCCTTCATCTTTTCAATAATTTTATTTATAACAATCTTTTTGTTTCCTTCTCTATCCAAATTTGAATCTGCTACAATTTCAAAATTTGAAAAATTATTTTTTCCACTCTCAAATATACTAATAAAAATTTTGCTGTTATCACCAAACATATTGTTTTGATCTTCTCTATTAATCTTACCAGTTATACCAATACCATAGTCTGCATTTGAAAATTCTGCGATATTTTTACTCATTTCCATAGCGGTTTCAATGCTATAAACAGTATATTTATCAATAATATTTGAATCAACACCCATTTTTATTTTATACTCATTAGAATAAGTTACTGCACCAAACTTAAATACCAAACTAGCTCCCTCTATATTTGTTATAGAATTTGCAACTGCTCCACCTGTACATGATTCCATTGTTGCTATGGTTTTTGAAAGTTCTGTTAATTTCTTTATTATTTCTTCCATGTTTGTGCATCCTTTCATTTAATATTTATAGTTTATTTTTATAATTATTCAAATAATATCATAAAAGGAAAACATTATCAATTATCCTACTATAAATATATTTTAATTTGTTTCAGATAAATTACATTTCTACATTTTATAAATAAAAAATTTAATTTTTATTATCTATCCATTTACAATTACTTGGTTGTTTGAAACCCAAATACCAATTAATTCCGCTTCTTTCTTTTTCTATTTCTTCCATCCTCTTCTGTAGTTCTTGAAAAGTTTGAGGAGGTGGCAATATTATTGGTTCACATGGCACCCAATTTGCAGGAGTCATTGCATTATTAGAATCGGAAATTTGTAATGCTTGTAACGTTCTTAATATTTCTGGTATAGCTCTTCCTATCTCCATAGGATATACAAACATAGCTCGTATTATTCCTTTATCATCTATTATAAAAACATTTCTTACTGTTTCTGTATTACTTATATCATTAGCTATCATACCATATTTTCTTGCAATTTCTCCATTTGCATCTGCTATTATTGGAAATGGTACTTTAATACCTGTTTTACAATAAATATCATATATCCAAGCCAAATGAGAAGCATTACTATCAACACTTAACCCAATTAAACAAGTGTTCATCTTTTCAAAATAAATATTAGCTCTAGAAAAAGCAATTATCTCTGTTGTGCATACGGGGGTAAAGTACGAATCTTTGGGTGTGGTTTTTATTATTATTTTTCTAACATTTTAACGGTATCTCTTGTTAATATTTGCATTTGTGAAATTGCTATTTCATTTAATTTAATAAGTCTATCTTTTTGACTCATACCTTCATTTATATAAATAGAATTTACATTTTCTAAATTAGATAAACAAACTAATTCATTGACATTTGCATAATCTCTTATATTTCCTTCTTTATCTCTCCATTGTTTTGCCGTCATTCCAAATAATGCCATATTTAAAACATCTGCCTCATTGGCATATACAATATTTATCTGTTTGCTATTTAATTTCTCTGGTATAAGATTTTTCTTTATTGCATCTGTATGTATTCTATAATTAATTTTAGCTAAATTTCTTTTTATATCCCAGCCAAGTTGCTTTTGTTCTTCGTTTTTCAGTCTATCAAATTCTTTTATTAAATATAATTTAAATTCAGGAGATAGCCAACTTGCAAATTCAAATGCAATATCTCTATGTGCATAAGTTCCACCATAACGACCTTTTTTAGTTATAATTCCAATTGCATTTGTTTTTTCCATCCATTGTGTTGGAGTTAAGTAAAAACTATTTAATCCAGCTTTACTTCTAAATACATCGAATTCGATGTGATTAAACTTTGGATTATTAATTTTTTCCCAAAGTCCAAGAAATTCTATTGTCATTCTGTTACGCATCCAATTTTGAATAATGATTTCTATTCTTCCATCTTTCTGCTTCGCCATATCGGTTAAACAAATATAATCTTGATCATCAACAACTTGATATCCAATTTCAATATTTTGTACATTTATTTTTGACATAAAATCACTCCTTTAGATTTTATATTTAATTCAAAAATAATTATAGCAAACTTTTGTTTTGCATGCAATATGTTTAGTGAATTATTTTAACAATTTTTCAATATTTGTTTTTAGCTTAAACCTAATGGTTTTATCTCTATGTATATAAATTTTGTCAATTATCATTTGTAATATAATTCTATTTGGTTCTTTTGCTTTTATTATCTCATCAAAATACTCTAATGCTGTTTTTAATTCTTGAATTTTTTCTTCTAAGTTTTTCTTTTCATCGCTTTGAATTAATCCCTGTAGATAAGCAATACTTTGCATTTTTTCTTTTTCTAATTCTTTGTATGTATTTTCTATAATTTCTCTCTGCATAGAATTATTACAAGATGCTAGTTCTTTTATTTTTTGATTAATTAGCATTTTATATTCTTCATTTAGAATATGTAATTTGTTTTGCGGTTTAAATTTATCATTTTTACTCTTATCTTGTTCTTTTTCTAGTTTGATAGCTTTTATTTCTTTTAAATACTTTTGTTTCGTAAATTTTAAAAATTCTTTTAGATGAATTAATATTTCTCTTTCTTTAATCTCGTGACAGTTACAGGCTTTTGTACTATATTGTCTATATCTTGAACAATCATAACCTTTTTCGTGAACTTTTCTTTTAATTATTATGCCAGACATTCCTGAACCACATTCATTACATACACACATGCCTGAAAAAATATAATTACGTTTCGTTTTTGCTCCTGATGTATTTTGTTTATATTTTTTATTTCTTAATTCTTGTGCTAATTTAAACATTCCTTTAGAGATAATAGGCTCATGATGATTTTCAAATATAAAATGTTCTTCTTTAGGTAATTTTACAATCTTTCCTCTAATATTTATACTTCTCTTTTTATGAGTTATTAAAGCTCCTGTATAAACTTCATTTTTTAAAATATTACTAACCATATCTTTTGTCCAAGATTTTTGAACTTTGTGTTTATAAATTCTACCTTGTTCTAAATGTTTCATTCTGTAATATTCTGAAGGTGTAGGAAAGTTATATTTTGTATTTAATATTTCACTAATTTTTTGAAATCCATATCCATCTTCTAAATATAACTTGTATATAAGTTCAATAACTGGTCGTATTTCATCTATTACATAAAGCATAGGAATATCATCTTTAAAAACTTTTTCATAACCATAATAGTTTCCCATAATTAATCTTCCTGACTTTTGTTTAGAGTACATATGGTCTCTTGTTTTTTTAGAGCACTCTTTAACATATCTTTCATTAAACCAAGTTGTTATCCCTATAAGGTCATCTCTATCATTTAGAACATCATAAGTTCCTCCCATTTCAGATACTGCTATCAAGTTTTTTTGCATATTTTTAAATTCATCTATTAAAACTAAAACTCGTCCATTATGTCTTCCAATTCTTGATAAATCTTTTACAATAACTACATCAATTTCTCCTATCTTTACTTTTTTCATCATTTTTGAAAATGCAGGTCTATTAAAAGTATATCCCGAAATATTGTCATCTATGTAGAAATCATCATCTTTGAGATTCCAATTACGAGATTTTGCATAGTCTTTAATAATTCTTTTTTGTTCTTCTATACTTATAAAATTCTCTTTATCTTCATCTCTAGACAATCTACAATATCCTACAACTGTCATTTTATCCTCCAAATCTCGCCTGATATTGCTTGCTTTTATGTTAGCATACATTTTTATCTAATTCCACTTGTTTCGTAACTATTTTTTCAAGAATCTCGGGATAATTCTCTTTTCCACTTACGAAAATAGCCACGCTATATTTTTCTTGTTTATACCTCTTGATGAGTTCTTTTGTTTCTTGCTTTTCTAATTCTTCTTCAGTTAAATAAATTTGGATGTACTTGCTATTCGCAATTTCACAAGAAGTAATTTGCATTTAATTAACTCCTCCATAATATTTCTTAAGTAAATATTATGCATAAGGAGAATAGGATATCTCTTTTCGTCTTAAAAAACTCTCTATTATGTATGTTTCATATTATATTTAAAATGTAAAGTTTTTAAAAGCGTGGCTTTTAGCTGGATTACAAAAAAATAACAGGGCAGCTTTTGGTCACCCCATTGTTATTCGAATTAATTGTAATTTATTATTCTGTTTTTCACGATTAGCTGTTTCTATATATATCCTCTAATTTTGTTTTGATACTCTCTTTTATTTGCATACAAACTAGCCCAATCGAAATTACTATAATCTCTATTATTTTTTAACCTGTAATTCTTATTATATATTTTATTATTATTTATTATATCTCTAACATTTTTATTAATAGGTTCATTACTCATTCGTTTAGAGGTATTAACATATTTGTTAATAGGTATAATTTTTCTTATTGCTATCTCTTTCGAATTTTGTTTATATACAATTTCGATTTTTACATATCCTTTTTTCTTTAATGAATTAATAATTATTGATGCTTGTATATTACAAATATTTAGTAAATTACTAATATATGTATTTGACATCTTTAAGTTTTTATTTCATATCAAGACATTAGCAATATCAGGCATTTTATTTATTCATCCAAAGATTAAGACTTTACGTGGGTAAAAGCTTACAATTTGGGGATAGTTATTTAATTGTTTTTTCTATATTTCCTATACTATACAATGGTATATTAGTTAGCCATTCTTCTTCTCTAAAATTAGCCATTGAAGTTCTAACATTAATTTTTGTATTATACTTTTCTACAAATGATTTTAAGCTTTTAGCTTGTAAATTTTCATTTGATTTTACTTCTATTGGTACATTATTTTTACCAATTTGAACTATAAAATCAATTTCTGCTATTCCTTTTTCAGATGACCAATAAAATACATTTAATTCTGTACATTCTTTTAATTGGCATAAAACATATTGTTCTGTTAGACTTCCTTTAAATTCTTCAAAAATATCATTGCCTTCTAAAATTGTTTTAGAGTCTAAATCTGACATTGCTGCTAATAGTCCTACATCCAATAAATATAGCTTAAACGCATTAAAATCTTGATATGCAGATAATGGAACTTTACAATTATTTACTCTGTTAACTTGATAAATAAGTCCACAATCTATAAGCCATGATAATGCAATTTCATATTCTCTTGCTCTAGCACCTTCTTTTACTAAACCATATATAAATTTTTTATTTTCTTTTGCAAGTTGTGTAGGAATATTATTCCATAGTTGCCTAATTCTTGGAACAATATTATTTGGTGCATGCTTAGAAAAATCTTGTTCATAATCTTTTAATAGTGTTTTTTGTATGTTACGAACTTCTGCTAAATCTTTTTCTTCTACATATGAATTAACTACTTCTGGCATTCCACCAATATAATAATAAAGTTTCAAATAGTCTTTATATTTGTTATTGAATACACTAATCATATCAAACTCATTGTTTTTTAATAAATTTAACAAATGTTCTTGCCCCAACGCATTTAAAAACTCAAAAAAGCTTAAAGGCATTAAGTCCATAAAATTTACTTTACCAACCGGAAATGAAGTTCCTTGATGCATAGCAACTCCTAAAAGGGAACCTGCTGCAACAATATGATATTCATTTGCATTTTCATAAAAATATTTTAGCGCTTTTAATGCGTTTGGAGTTTCTTGAATTTCATCTAAAATTATTAGTGTATTTTCTGGTTCAATATTTACACCTGATTCTATTTTTAGTCCTTGTATTATTCTATCTAAATCAAAATCTTCATCAAAAAGTTTATTCATTCTTGTATTGTCATCAAAATTTATATATGCACATTTTTCATAATATAATTTTCCAA
>ENA-OOYX01000469-OOYX01000469.1-human-gut-metagenome-genome-assembly--contig:-NODE-469-length-25470-cov-3.566949_pt1 | contig 25470 bp, 17 predicted proteins | sample MGYA00241182_ERZ501387 | MGnify/ENA primary metagenome ERZ501387 (study PRJEB25962, sample SAMEA2042740) | human gut metagenome | biome: human gut; feature: human-associated habitat; material: faeces...
TAGCCGTTGAAAGCGAACGACTGTCCGTTAAGCCCCGACGCCATGACCGCCATGACGATCGACGAAGGTCCGACGAGCGGCACGACACGGATTCCGCGGCGGTGGCAGGCTTCGACCACCAGCGCCCCCGGATCGGCGACGCCCGGCACGCCCGCTTCGGAAATCACGCCCGCCGAACGTCCCTCGACGAGCGGTTTCACCAGCTCTTCGACCTCACGTCCGGCGACGGTATGTTCGTTCAGTTCGCGGAAGCAGAGCGTGTCGATCGGGCGCGCCGCGCCCGCTTTCGACAGAAACCGCCGCGCCGTGCGGGTATTCTCGACGATAAAATAGTCGAGCGAATCCATAACGGCGCGGTTGGCTGCGGGCAACACGTCCCACGGCGCCGTTTCGTCCGAGATCGGACATGGGATCAGATAGAGTGTTCCGTACATTTTTTCAGTTCAGCGATTTTTCGTTCCAACAATCCGACACGGTTCGTAATGCGGACATACTGCACGGCGAACCAGAGACTCAGCGCCATGGCCCCGACGATCACCAGACCGGGCAACCCGCCGAGACAGAGCCAGCTGAGCAGAAATCCCGCGATCGAAAGCGCCAGCGGAGCTTTCCGGACAAGAAAGGCCAATGCCGCGTAGACGCATGCCAGCGCAGCCATGAAAATCCCGACGGCCAGCATCGTCGCGTCGCCCCCGGCATGCACCAGCACGACCACGCCGCCGACAAGCGCGAAAAACGCGGCGCAGAGCATCGCGACCTTCGCCCGGCCCAGCTGGTCGAGGGCCGACTCCGCTTCGACGCGGGCCGTCAGCAGGCGGGTTTCGAGACACTTCACGGCCTGCGCCCTCTCCGCCGGACAGTTGCAGGCGGGACATTTGTCCGCTCCGGGCGCGATCAGGCCGCCGCAGTCGTAGCATTTCATCCCGTTATTCCTTGAGATAGATGCGTTTCACACGCCCCGAAACCGAGGTCATGATTTCATACGAGATCGTATCGAGCACGCGGGCCATCGTTTCGAGGTCGTTGCCCGGCACGGGCGAGAAGACCGACACTTCGTCGCCCTCCTTCACGCCGGGAATGTCCGTAATGTCGATCATGCAGCTGTCCATGCAGACCCGGCCGACGATCGGCGCAGGCTGTCCGGCCACGAGCACCGACCAGCGGCCGCAGCCCAGATGCCGGTCCAGCCCGTCGGCATAGCCGATCGGGATCGTGGCCGTGGTGGTCGGCCGCGTGAGCTTCCCGGCGCGGCCATACCCCACCGCATCGCCCGCAGGCAGGCGTTTGATTTGCACGATGCGGGTTTTGAGCGTCGAGACGGGACGCAAGGCGTCGTTGTGCCGGAACCCGAAGCCGTAAAGCCCCAGCCCCAGACGGCACATGTCGAACTGCGCTTCGGGGAAGCGCTCGATGGCGGCTGAATTGGCCGTATGGCGGATGACCGGATAAGGCTGCGAGGCGGCGAGCTGCGCGCTCATGCGGTCGTAGAGGGCGATCTGCGCCCGCGTATAGGCATCCTCTTCGGGCATGTCGGCGCAGTTGAGGTGCGAGAAGACCGAAACCGCCTTGACCTGCGGCGTCGCGGCGAGCGTCGCGCACAACTGCGCGATCTCCTGCTCCACGAACCCCAGCCGGTGCATGCCCGTATCCAGCTTGACATGAATCGGATAACGGGTTTCGCCCGCGTGCGTCACGGCGTCGGCGAAAGCGCCGAGCGAGTGGAAACTGTAGATTTCGGGTTCGAGCCGGTTGGCGATCATGACGTCGAAGCTGTCAGCATCGGCGTTGAGCACCACGATCGGCATCGAAATCCCCCGCTCGCGCAGCAGTACGCCCTCGTCGGCGAACGCCACGGCGAGATAGTCCACCCCCTGATGCTGGAGCATCTGCGCGACTTCGAAATCGCCCGCGCCGTACGAACCGGCCTTGACCATCGCCACGAGCCGGGTCCCGAAGCTCAGCTTCGACCGGAAATAGTTGAGATTATGGATCATGGCGTCGAGATCGACCTCCAGCACCGTCGTATGGCTCTTGCGGGAGAGCAGGTGCACCAGTTTCTCGAAACGGAAATCGCGTGCGCCTTTCAGCAGGATCGCACGCCCGGCCACGGCGTCGCGGTTGATGCGCGCGACGCATTCGTCGGTAGCCGTAAAGAACTCCTTGTCGCAGGCAAACAGCGCGGCATAGCGTTTCAGGCGGGGACCGATACCGATCAGGAAATCGATTCCGGCGCGTGCGACCATGCCTGCCACGCGGCCGTAAAGCTCGTCGTCCGAGAGACCGCTCTGCGAAATGTCCGACAGCACGAGCGTACGGCGGCGGCTCAGCGCCACGCTGTGCAGGTAGTCCAACGCCAGCGCCAGCGAATTGAGGTCGAGGTTGTAGGCGTCGTTGATAAGTATCGAGTCGTTGATGCCCTCCTTCACTTCGAGACGCATCGCCACCGAAGGAGCCGCGGCGAACGAAGGGGCGGGATAATGCATCGCATCGCAGAACGCCTCGACGATCTGGGCGTTGCGGCGCGAAGCGGCGTTGCCGATGACCGATTCCGGCACTTCGGGATACGCGGCGGCATCGACGGGACGGCGGTCGGCGAAATGCGCCGCGACCATACGGCCCAGCGGCTCGTAATAGCTGTGGTAGATGATTTTGGAAGCGCTGCGGGCGAGAATCATCTTCTCGTCGCATTTCTGTTCCAGATTGATGAAATTCTCCTGATGGGCGTCGCCGATCGAAGTGAAGATCACCGCGTCGGGGCGGATGATGCGTTCGAGCCGCTCCATCTCGCCGGGTTTCGAGATGCCCGCTTCGAAAATCGCCAGTTCCTCGTCGCCCTCCAGCATCAGCACCGAAAGCGGCACGCCCAGCTGCGAATTGTAACTCTTCGGCGAACGGTAATATTTCATGCCTTCGGGCAGCTCCTCGGCGATCCACTCCTTGATGACGGTCTTGCCGTTCGAGCCGGTGACGCAGATCGTCCGGGCCTTACCCAGGTAGCGGCCCGCGAACTCCATTTCGGAGATGACCGGAATGCCCGCTTCGCGGAGTTTGACGATCATCGGCGCCTTGTCCGGAATGCCGGGCGACTTGACGACCTCGTCCGCCGCGAGAATCCGCTCTTCGGAGTGGTGCCCCTCCTCGTAGGGGACCTGCCACTGGTCCAGTTTGGCTTTGTAGCGGTCGGCGATCCGCCCCTTGTCGGAGAGGAAAACGTCGAATCCTTTCTTCTTGGCGAGGATCGCGGAGCCGTAGCCGCTGATGCCGCCGCCCAGGACAACTATTTTTTTCATGGGGTTATCGGATTTTAAGCGTTACCAGGGTAATGGCCGCCAGCAGCAGCGACACGATCCAGAAACGGGTGACGATCTTGGTTTCGAAGAAACCCTGTTTCTGGTAGTGATGGTGCAGGGGGGACATGAGCAGAATGCGGCGTCCTTCGCCGTATTTGCGTTTGGTGTATTTGAAGTAGCTCACCTGAAGCATGACCGAGAGGCTCTCGACCAGGAAGATGCCGCAGAGAAGGGGCAGCAGCAGCTCCTTGCGGATGCAGAGAGCGAAGACGGCGATGATGCCGCCGATGGAGAGCGAGCCGGTATCGCCCATGAAGATCTGTGCCGGGAAGCTGTTGTACCAGAGGAAGCCGACCAGCGCACCGGCCAGCGCCGCTGCGAAGACGACCAGTTCGCCGCTGCCCGGAATGTACATGATGTTCAGGTAGTCGGCATAGACGATGTGTCCGGAGAGATAGGCCAGGATGCCCAGCACCAGTACGATCGGGGCCGATACCCCCGTCACCAGGCCGTCGAGTCCGTCCGTGAGGTTGGCGCCGTTCGAAACGGCCGTGACCACCAGGATCGCCACGACGACGTAGAGAATCCAAGTGAGGGTGCGGTTGCCGCCCGTGAGCCAGCTGTAATCGAATTCGTTGTCCTTGACGAAGGGAATCGTGGTCTGGGTCGTCTGACGGCTCTCGGAGCTGACGATGCGCCGCTGGATGTGGTCGGCGATGGTTCGGCCGTGTTCGTCGAGGTAGATCGTTTCGACCGGTTCGGTCGTCTTTTCCCGGACGACGATGTCGGGCGAGAAGCACATGGTCGTACCTACGATAATGCCCAGGCCGACCTGTCCCACGATCTTGAAACGCCCTTTGAGCCCCTCTTTGTGGTGGCGGAAGACTTTGATGTAGTCGTCCAGAAAGCCGATCAGCCCCAGCCAGATCGTCGAAACCAGCATCAGTTGGATATAGACGTTGTCGAGCTGTCCGAAAAGCAGTACGGGGATGAGAATGGCCAGCAGGATGATTACGCCGCCCATCGTGGGCGTGCCTTTCTTCTGGAGTTGTCCTTCGAGCCCCAGATCGCGGATCTCCTCACCGATCTGTTTGCGGCGCAGGAAGTTGATGATGTTGCGTCCGAAGACGATGACGATCAGCAGGGCGATGATGATGGCTGCCGCCGCGCGGAACGAAATGTACTGGAACATACCTGCGCCGGGCAGGTTGTGAACGTTGTCGAAATATTTGAAAAGATGATAGAGCATGTCGCAGGTTAATTTTTAGCGTAGAGGGCGAAGGCACGGAGAGCCTCCTCCTTGTCGTCGAAATGGTTTTTTACGTCGCCGACGATCTGATACGTTTCGTGTCCCTTGCCGGCCAGCAGGAGGATGTCGCCCGGCTTGGCGAGCATCGCGGCCGTGCGGATGGCTTCGGCGCGGTCGGCGATCCGCAGGTAGCGGTCACCCGGGGCGAGTCCTGCGACCATGTCGTCGAGGATCGCGTCGGGATCTTCGTGGCGGGGGTTGTCCGAAGTGAGGATTGCGGTGGTCGCGTATTTTACGGCGATCTGCGCCATTTCGGGGCGTTTGGTCTTGTCCCGGTCGCCGCCGCAGCCGCACAGCACGAAGAGCTGTTGTCCCGGGCGGCGGATCTCCTCGACGGTCTGGAGCACTTTTTCCAGAGCGTCGGGCGTATGGGCGTAATCGACGATCGCCGTGGTGCCGTCGGCGGCCCGTACGAATTCGAAGCGTCCGCTTACGGGATGCAGCGTGCTCATGATTTGGAGCACCTCTTCGCGGTCGGCGCCCAGCAGCAGGGCTGCGGCATAGACGCAGAGCAGGTTGTAAGCATTGAAGCGGCCGAGGAAATGGACCCATACTTCACGTCCGTCGATGCGCAGTTCCATACCGTCGGGGTGTGTTTCGAGGATCTTGCATCGGAAGTCGGCCATCGATTGCAGCGAGAGGGTTTTGACGGTCGCCCGCGTGTTCTGCACCATGACCCGGCCGTTGCGATCGTCGATGTTTATCAGTGCGAAAGCCTCTTTCGGGAGATTGTCGAAGAAGAGTTTTTTTGCCCGGATATATTCGGCGAAAGTCTTGTGGTAGTCCAGGTGGTCATGGGTGATGTTCGAGAAGATGCCGCCCGTGAAATGCAGTCCCCGGATGCGCTCCTGCACGATGGCGTGCGAGGAGACCTCCATGAAGCAGTATTCGCACCCGGCTTCGACCATGCGGGCCATCATCTCGTTCAGGCGGATGGCGTCGGGGGTGGTGTGGGTCGATTCGATGCGTTCGGTGTCGATGCGGTAAACGACCGTCGAGATCAGGCCGACCTTGTAGCCCAAGCCCCGGAAGAGGTCGTAGAGCAGGGTGACGGTGGTGGTTTTGCCGTTGGTGCCCGTGATGCCGACCAGTTTGAGCTGACGGCTCGGGTCGCCGTAGAATGCGGCGGCCATGTCGGCCATCGCGGCGTTGGTATCCGCTACGACGACGTAGCAGACCGACGGGGCGAGGTGTTCGGGCAGCCGCTGGCAGACGACGGCTGCGGCACCGGCGGTGACGGCCGCGTCGATGTAGGCGTGCCCGTCGCTTTGGGTGCCGCTCACGGCGAAGAAGCAGTCCCCGGGAGCGATGCGGCGGGAGTCATACGCCAGTCTGCTCACACGTGTATCGGAGTTGCCTTCCACGCGGAGCACCTGTGTCGCCTTGATTAATTCTTGAATTTGTTTCATCTCTTTATTTGAGTGTTATGGTTACGGCTCCCCCGCGCGAGATCCGCGTGCCGGGAGCGATGCTTTGGTATTGGACGGAGCCTCGTCCCGAGAAGGAAACTCTGAGGCCCCGGCTTTCGAGCAGGAACAGGGCGTCTTTGAGTCCCATGCCTACGACGTTGGGCATCGTTTGGTCGTCCTGTGCGAGCGTCGAGATCGTGACGTTCGAGAGGGAGTCGATCCGTACCGTTCCCCAGCCTTTGCGGTCTTCGAACGAGGTGCGGGGCGAGAATTTGTCGGCGATGCGGCGGATCTGGGCGATGTCGCCGCCTTTGATTCGCCGGGGATAGTGTTTTTCCCCTGAATTTTCCGGCGAGAGATCCCAGTCGTGCTCCCGGTTGTAGAGGTAGGTGACGACTTTCTTGACCACCGGACCCGAGAGCGGGCCGCCGTAGTAGGATTTGCCGGCCTGCCGCTTGGTGTGGATCGTCGTGAGCACCGTGTAGCGAGGGTTGTGAGCCGGGAAGTAGGCGACCATGCTGCCGATGTAATAGCCGTCGCGGTAGCCGATTTTGTCGTCGGCGTATTGGGCCGTACCGGTCTTGGCCGCTACGGTGTAGAGGGTCGTGTCGCGGAAAAATCCAGCACCCGTACCTTCCGTGCCGACGCTTTCGAGAAGTTTGCGGACCTCACGCAGCGTACGTTCGGAGCAGACTTTATCCACGAGAGTCTGGGTTTTGAAGTGCTTGACCACGTCCCCGTCCCGACGCAGCTCCCGGACCAGAATCGGCGAGATCATCTTGCCGTCGTTGGCAATGGCGTTGTAGAGGGTGATGACCTGGATCGGGGAGAGTTTGATACGATAGCCGAACGAGCGGCGTACGAGCATACTGTTGGGGTCGGGCACCTCCTTCCAATCCTGAAAGAGCGGTTTTTTCTCGCCGAAAGCCTCCAGTCCGACGGTTTGGTCGAGGTGCAGCTTTTTCATGAAGTCGCTGTAACGCTCCTTGTTGTCGGCATAACGCTCCCAGATCGCCTTGGCGAAATAGACGTTCGACGACTGGGCGACCGCCGTGCGGAAATCCATGTCGTTGAATCCGGCGTGCGAATCCTGCACCCGGATGCCGCCGACCTTCACCACACGTCCGTTGCCCGTGTCGTAGGTCTGGTCCAGCGGCATATCCGCGTCGTCCAGCAACAGCAGCATCGAAGCCAGCTTGAAGGTCGAGCCCGGCTCCGTGTTACGCCCGATGGCGTAGTTCTCCCGCTCGGCGTATCCGCCGCCGGGGGTGCGGCCCAGATTCACGAGGGCGAGGATTTCGCCCGTGCGGACCTCCATCACGATCGTGGTACCCCAGATGGCGTTCTGGGCTTCGAGCTGTTCGCGCAGGTAACGGTTCGCCACGTCCTGCACATCGAGATCGAGCGTCGTGACCACGTCCAGTCCGTCGATCGGGTCGATGTTGTCGCCGTCCACGACGCGGCCGTAAAAACCCCGGGCGATGCGTTGGCGCGTGGCCCGACCGTCGCGGCCGGCCAACTCTTCGCGATAGACGGCCTCGATGCCGTAATTGCCCCGGTCGCCGGTCAGTCCGATCGTGCGGCGCCCCAGTTCGCCCTGCGGATAGATGCGTTCGTCGCTTTCACGCAGGTTGTAAACCATGCCCATGTTCCAGTTCAGGAGCGGGTATTTGCGCAGGGTTTCCCATTCGGTGTAGTCGATGTCGCGGGGAAAGATTTGGACGGGAGTGTGGTCGCGCAGGGTATCGTAGAGTTTTTTCGGCACGAATTCCCGGTCCAAAATCCGGTCGATCCAGCGGGCGATGCGTCCTTCGGAGCGGGGAACGAGGGTGTCCTTGCGGTATTTTACCTGGTAGTGTTTGGCATGCTGCGTGCGGAACATGCGACGGTATTCGGCTGCGGATCTGTCGCCGAAATAGGCGGCAAGTAGTTTGGACAGCGAGTCGCTCTGTTCGTGGAACGTACGCACGGAGTCGAGCCCCGGGCTGCCGAAATCGAATTCGACGCGGTAGCGGAAGATCGAGGTGGCCAGCGGATCTCCGTCCCGCGTGAGGATGTTGCCCCGCTGGGCCGGGATGATCTGTTCGGTGAAGATGCGTCCGGCGAGCCGTTCGGCATTGTAGGCGACCTCCGAGCTGAAGAGCTGCACCCATACCAGACGTGCGAAGATGAGCAGTCCCGCCAGGATGAAGAGGATGTAGAGCAACCTCACCCGCAGCAGGATGTCGCTTTTGATGCGCGATTTTTCCGGTTTCATCTTGCTCATCAGTCGTCGAGAATTTCACCCGGAACGACCGGGTCGTACAAGTCGATGCCCCGTCGGCGCAGCTCTTCGAGGATGGCCGAGTGGGTCGTATGGCGGAAACGCTGCTCCTGAAGGCGCGTCGAGCGCTCGCGCAGCATCTGGACCTCGCGGTAAAGCCGCGAGTATTTCATGTCGAGGTGCAGCGCCGTGAACATTACGAAGATGCTGACGAAAAACATCGCGGCGATGCAAATCATGTAACGATAGTATTCCGAGGCTCCTTTCCGAACCAGAATATTGCCCGAAAAGAGGAGCCAGAAGATGTTCGAGCGGCGGCGCTCCTCCTTGCGCTGCTCCTCCTGCCGGGCCTCCTCTTCGGCCTGCTCCCGCTCCCGGTCGGCACGAATTTCCTCGTCGGCTTCGCCGCTCTGCACGCGCAGCACTTCGCGCCGGATGCGGCGGGCGAGCTCTTCCTCCCGCTCCCGGGCGGCACGCTCCTCGTCGGTGACGGGGTCGAATTCGTGGTCGTTGTATTTCATGTCGGTCGGAAACGGTTATTGGCGTACGATTTTGGCAGCGGCTCGCAGTTTGGCCGAGCGCGAACGCGGGTTGCGGACGAGCTCTTCCGAGGAGGGAGTGACGGCCTTGCGCGTAATGATTTCGAACGGCGTTTCGGGCTTGCCGAAGAAATCCTTTTCGATGCGCCCCTCGAAATTACCGCTGCGCAGGAAGTTCTTCACCAGCCGGTCTTCGAGCGAGTGGTAGGAGATCACTACCAGCCGTCCGCCGGGGCGCAGCACCTTGAGGCTCTGTTCCAGCGCCATTTTGAGCGCTTCCATTTCTCCGTTTACTTCGATGCGCAGGGCCTGGAACAGCTTGGTCAGGAATTTCGATTCGTCCTTTTTCGGGGTACAGGGCGCTACGGCCGCAACCAGGTCTGCGGTGGTCAGGATCGGCTGCGCGGTCCGTGCGCGGACGATGCAGGCGGCGACTTTCCAGGGGGTGTCGATTTCGCCCCAATCGCCCAGGATGCGGGTCAGGGCATCGGCGTCGAGCGTGTTCACCAGGTCGGCCGCCGTGCCTCCTCCGCGCTGGTTCATCCGCATGTCGAGCGGTGCCGAACCCCGGAACGAGAATCCCCGTTCGACGGCATCGAAATGGTGGGACGACACGCCCAGGTCGGCCAGGATACCATCGACCCGGGTTACTCCGCGCAGCCGCAGGGCGCCCCGCATGAAGCGGAAGTTGCTTTCGACGTAATGGAAGCGGCTGTCTTCCGGACAGTTGTCCCGGGTATCCCGATCCTGATCGAAGGCGTAAAGACGTCCCCGGTCGCCCAGTGCCGACAGGATGCGGCGCGAATGTCCGCCACCGCCGAAGGTGAGATCGACATAGGTTCCTGCAGGATCGATGTCGAGCAGTCGGACGGACTCTTCGAGCAGGACGGGCGTATGATAGACGGAGGTCATTTGGTTTCGATATATATTTAGGGTGTAAAGTTAGGCAATTTGCAGGGAAAAATCGTTATCTTTACCGAAGAAAAAACGGTTGAGAACGGTCGTACTCCGGAAGGCCGGGGTGTCCCGCTTCCGGGATCTCCCTGTACCGATGCGGAGTTTCGATTGGAAATCCGAGCGTAGGTGCGATAGGTGCAAATCGGGCGTCGTACGACTTTCGACCGATAATTAAAAGGGTTACGTTATGCCGAAAATAGATGTCGATGCCGTGCTTGCGGCAAAGGCTCCCCGGATCGCCCGATGGGTGCCGGGATTCGTTATCCGCTGGCTCAAGCGCACGATCCATCAGGACGAAATCAACTATATTCTGGATGAGTATTCCGCGCTTCCTCCTCAGCAGTTTATCCAGGCTTGTTTTAAGTTCTGGGGAGTGACCTATTCGGTCGAAGGGCTCGAAAAGCTCGACCCGAAGGGACGGTATCTCTTTGCCTCGAACCATCCTTTCGGGGGAATGGATGGTATGATGCTGGCCGACGAGCTGGTCGGATATTTCGGCGATGCGCGGGTGATCGTGAACGATTTGCTGATGCACGTCGAGCCGCTGCGACCGCTCTGGATCCCGGTGAACAAGCACGGTTCGCAATGCGGGGAATACCTGCGCAGGTTCGACGAAGCTTTTGCAAGCGATTGTCCGATTCTGACCTTCCCGGCCGGGCTTTGTTCGCGCCGTCGGCAGGGGGTGGTGTCCGATTTGCCGTGGCGTTCGAATTTCGTCAAGCGGGCGGCGGCGTCCGGGCGCCGGATCGTGCCGGTTTTCGTCGAGGGCGAACTATCCGATTTCTTTTACCGCCTTTCCAATTTTCGGAGGAAGATAGGTATCCGGTTCAATATCGAGATGCTCTATCTGCCCGACGAGATGTTTTCGCAGAAGGGAAAACATTTCCGGATACTGGTCGGGGAGCCTGTTTCGACGGACGAGCTGGTCGAATGCGGATCGTGGCAGCAGCGGGCGGATTACGTACGCGAAAAGGCGTATTCTTTGGAAAAAAAGTTGCGTGCCGAAGCAAAACACGGATAAATTGTTTAGTTTTGCTCTAAATTTAACAGCATGGAACCCATCATAGAGCCTGTAAGCCGAAGTCTGTTGCTCGCGGAATTGACCCCTGAACGCAAGGTCCGAAATACGAACAAGGCTTCGAATGAAATCTATATTTTCGATGCCGCCGAATGCCCGTCCCTGCTGCGGGAGATCGGACGCCTGCGGGAGGTCGCCTTCCGGTCGGCGGGGGGCGGAACGGGGCTCGCCGTGGATATAGACGAGGAGGATCTCGCCGGCGACGGTTATTACCAGTTGATCGTCTGGGACCCTGCGGAGCAGGAGATCGTGGGCGGTTATCGCTTTATCGTCTGCACGTCGGAAAATCCCCGGCATCTTTCCACTGAACATTATTTCACCTTCAGCGACAAATTCCGCAAGGAATACCTGCCCTATACCATCGAACTGGGGCGTTCGTTCGTACAGCCTTCCTATCAGTCGCGCGGCAATTCGAAGAGTATCTATGCGCTGGACAACCTCTGGGACGGTTTGGGGGCGCTTGTGGTGCTGAATCCCAAGGTGAAATACCTTTTCGGCAAGGTGACGATGTACGCTTCGTACAAGGCTATGGCACGCAATGCCCTGATCTGGTTCCTGCGCCGTTATTTTCCCGATCCCGATCATCTGGTGGCGGGTAAAAATCCCGTGCAGCTCGATTTGGACGATCCCTATTACGAGCATTTTTTCACGGGCAAGACCTATGAGGAGAATTACCGTATCCTGATCCAGCGCATCCGCGAGTTCAACGAGAACATTCCTCCGCTGATCAATGCCTATATGAATCTCTCGCCTACGATGCGGGTGTTCGATACGGTAATCAACACCGATTTCGGCGGTGTGGAGGAGACGGGTATTCTGCTGACCATTCCGGACATTTATCCCGAGAAAAAACAGCGTTATATGCGTTGGCAGGGGTGGCGTGAAAACCTCAAGCAGCGCCGGGAACATTTCCGCCTCCGCCTGCAGGAGCATCTCTCGCGTATCGGGAAAAGATGGGAAGTGTAGTCGAGCCGGATTTTCCCGGGTCGGATGTCTTATTTTGATAAAATTACGCCTTTTCGGTGTAATTTTTTTGTTTATGGATGCGGAATTTCTCGAAAAATTGTAATTTTATAGAGAAAAGAGAAGTTTGTATGCGTACAAGATTGGTAGTGTCTTTTTTTATCTGTTTTTTGCTGCAGGCATGCTCCGGAGCTTCGACGACGAAGACGAATGGAGTGTCGAACACATCGGGAAACGATCAGGCCGGATGTATCGCCTTGGATACGATCGGCATCGATGGTGCGGTCGAGAAGTTCGTATGGAACGAAGAGGATGGAATCGGCTTCTTAATTCAGGATAATAGCTATTTGGACTTTATTAAATCGTCTTTCACATCGAGGCCGGTGTTTGCTATGCAGGCTGCTGACGGTCGAATAACCTATTCGACGGAGGATTTGATGAAAGAGATGTGGCCGAAAGAGCGGATCGAGGATCCTGTTTCGGTCGTAGCTTGGCGACCGTATGGATTTGCGTTACAAGAGGACGGGAGTTTTTTTCTTCCGGTCGGTGTGGCGCAGTATGATGAGAAGGGGTGCCGGAGCGTGCCTATGCTCGGCCGGTACCGGGGAAATCTGGCTGAAATGACACTCGATTTCGAAAATATGTTCTCCGCTGTGGAGTTGCGATTGAGGAAAGACAGCTTCGCTCTCGAACCGATTAAGGTGAAACAAGTTATTTTGCAGGGAAACGACGGTGAAATTCTGGCAGGATCGATCAAGGTGGTAGCCAGTAGGCAGGAGCTGCCCGACAGTGTGTGCGAAGAGAGGAAAGTCAGTCCTTGCGTCGTATTGGATTGCGGATCGGGGGTGGAGCTGACGGAAGAATCGACCTCTTTTTATCTGCCTGTACTGCCTGTGGAGTTTCGCCGAGGGTATTCGTTAACGGTCGTGACGGATCGTGACAGCGGGAATATGTTCAGGATTCAATGCGGTGGCAAATTCCCCGTAAGATTGAAAAAAGGTCGGATATACCGTGCGGCGGATACGATTGTTCGCCCGGCGTATCTGCAATACATGATTCCCGATCCCAATTTCCGGGCTTATCTTTTGGAACAGGGGTATATCGAAGAGATCGGCGAAAACGGGAGCCGGGTCGTAGTAACACCTGCCGGTCGGGCTGCGACGAAGATAGATTGTTCGAGGCGGGGTATCGCTTCCTTAGCAGGAATCGAGTATTTCCCGCTGTTGGAGGAGTTGAATTGCTGTATGAATATGATATCGACGTTGGATTTGACGCAGAATCCTCGTTTGGTAAAGTTGGATTGTTCGGGAAATTGTCTTAAATCCTTGGATGTAAGCCATAATTCGGTGCTAATGGAGTTACGGTGCATGTTGAATGAGCTGGTGGCATTGGAAACGGATCGGAATCCGAAGCTGACTGTTTTGCATTGTGCATTTAATCGCTCGTTGAAAGCGTTGGATGTGACTGGTAATCCCCTGTTGAAAGAGTTGGTGTGCACGGAAAACAGTCTGTCGAGTTTGGATGTGTCGCATAATTTGGAACTGAAAAAACTTATGTGCGGAAATGGTTTTGTCAAAAAGAACCGTTTGGAAACCCTGGATGTTAGTAAAAATACCAAACTCGACACGTTGGAATGCTCGGGCTGTTGGCTGAAAACCTTGGATGTCAGTCGGAACCGGGATTTGATATATTTGAATTGCAGTAGAAATGAATTGGAGCGTCTGAATCTCGGCGCTGTTCCGAATTTGAAGGAATTGGATTGTCCCATGAATAAATTGAGCCGACTGGACGTATCTCGTTGCAAGGCTCTGACATGGATTTCGTGCGACAGGAACTCGCTCTCCTCGTTAGATGTATCCCACAACCGGTCGTTAAATTGGCTGTCGTGTGGTGAAAATTTGCTTACTACGTTGGATGTGTCGCATAATTCGGTGTTGGAAACGTTGTGGTGTAATGACAACCAATTGACTACGTTGGATCTTTCGGGAAATCCGATTTTGAGAAAGCTGTATTGTTGCAATAACCGGTTGTCCTCTTTGGACTTGAGTAAAAATAAATTCTTGGAACCGAGGAATGTGTCCGATCACGGGAACTGTTTCCCGGAGGAAGAGGGTTCGATTGTGGTTAATTCCTGCTGTTTCTGAAAAATGAAAAAGGGGCTGTCTAACAGTTTTAGACAGCCCCTTTCGTTGCTTTTTGGTTTTACCGCGACGCGGCGATATTCGAGCTGTGCATGCCCCGGGAATCGCGGGCCCAGTCGTCCCTGGCGCGGAGTACCTGTTCGATGATGTCGCGCACGCAGCCGTGCCCGCCCGCGAACTCCGAAACGTAGCGCGAGGCTTCGATCACCTCGGATGCCGCATCCGAGGGACAGACGGGGATTCCGACTGCCTTCATACACTCCAGGTCCGGGATGTCGTCGCCCATGTAGATGACGTTCGCCGGATCGAGTCCGTGGCGTGCGAAGAAATCCTGCATGGCCGATATTTTGTCCATGCAGTCCAGGTAAACATCTGTGATTCCCAGCATTTTGAGCCGGTGGTCGAGCGTTGCGCCCCGTCCGCCCGTGATGATGCACACTTTGTAGCCCATACGGAGCGCATAGGCGATGGCATAGCCGTCCTTGGCATAGTATTTTCGGATGAAATCCCCATCGACCAGGGGCATGATTCCCCCGTCGGTCATTACGCCGTCCACGTCGAAAATGAACGCTTCGGTCTTTACGATGTCTTCTTTGAAGTTTCCCATATATCTTGACTTAATGATTCATAAATTCGTAACAGTCGCGGATCGTGAGCGAGTGCGGCTTCGTGCCGCCGCAACGTCGGCAGGTCGCCGCGTACGGCAGGCCCGGTCTGCACCCGATGCGGATCGCCCGAATCGACGGCTTTGGCTGCGGTTTCGGCGATCAGGGGTTTCAGTACGTCGAAGGGCAGTTCGGTCCCGTGCAAAATCTCGCCTCCCAATGCGTAGAGGTGATTGACGAAATTGCAGGCGAAAACCGCGGCCAGGTGAAGGCGTACGCGACGGTCGGAGTCGGCACGATATACCGTGCGGCTCAGATTGCGGGCGAACGCTTCGAGCTCCGAGGTGAAGGAGTCGTCGTTTCCTTCGACGAAAAGAGGTATTTTGGCAAAATCCACGCTGCGGCCTTGGGTAAAGGTTTGCAGGGGATAGAGAACGCCCCGACGGTCGAAGCGTGCGGGAAGAGCCTCTATTCCGATGCCTCCGGCCGTATGTACCACAGCGGCTTCGGCGGGTATGGGCAGGCTTTCGGCCAGCGTGGTGATCGCCGCATCGCTGACGGCCAGGATGTAGAGGTCTGCGGCGGCCAGCTCGCGCGGATCGGAGCTCCACGCGGTGCCGTTTTCGAGGGCGAGTGCTGTACCTCGTTTCGCGTTGCGGGCGAAGATCTGGAGCAATGTTGCTCCTTCCGTGCGGCTTATCGCGCGGGCGAGCGCTTCGGCCAGGTTGCCGCTGCCTATGAGGACGATATTTTTCATCTTTCCGAGTGTTTCGATTCGGGCTGCGGCCCGGAAGCCGGTTTGCGGGCGGCGTTCACTGCGTCGTCCAGGTCGATGAGCCGAAGCCGGTCGCCCGCTGTACGGCAGGCCGTCTGAAGCTCGTCGAGCGCGCGGTCTATTCGGCGCGTTTCTTCGGTCGCGGCGAAGTAGAGGCGTGTCGAACTGTAATTGTCGATGGTTCTGAAAATGTTGTAGAGCGTCATTTCGTGGATGTCCCGTCCGGGGGCGAAAGCCACTTCGCGGTCGTCGTCCGGATTCCGGATTTCGATCAGCAGGCCCGTGCGCACGAGCTGGTGCAGGACATCGTTCACGATGCGGGTGGGCAGCGAGAGTCGGCGGCGGAGTTCATCGACCGGGAGCGCCCCTTCGTTTTCCCGAAAGCGGTGTACGACCTGGAGCATGACGGCCAGGATGATCCGGCGTCGTCGGTCGTTGCTGATGCCGAGCGATTCGCGCTCTTCGGCGAAACGGTCGATATTCTGGTAGGCGAACGAGAGTTCGCCGCCGAAGAGCAGGATTTCCCACGAGATTTGCAGCCATAACAGGAAGAGCGGCAGGGCTGCGAAACTGCCGTAAATCGCGTTGTAGGAGGTCATCCATCCTTGCAGATAGAGGTAGCCCCACTGAAAGAGCATGAAGACCGTTCCTGCGACGATACCCGCCATGAAAGCGCTGCGCCACAAGACTTTCGTATTGGGCACGACGGCATAGATCAGGGTGAAGCTGCCCCAGATGATGACCAGGGCCGAAAGTTTCGAAAGAAGGATGCCGAGGAACGTATTCCCCGCGTCGAAGAACCGGAGCAGATAACCTCCCATCGTGCTGGCCACGAGCCAGAGGATCGGGGCGACCATCGCGATGACGATGTAGTTGAGGTATTGGCGGGCGATATTGCGCGAGGACTGAACCTCCCAGATGTTGTTGAAAGCGCTCTCCACCGACCCGAAAACCCGGATGACGGCCCAGAAAAGGGTTACGACGCTGACCAGGGCGATAAGCCCGCCCTGCGTATTGGCGAGGGCTTTGCGGGCGAATTCCACCATGTAGTCCAATACTTCGACGTTTTGCGGGAAAAGGGCGTAGAGATCGTCGATCAGGCCGTCCAGAAGCCCGAATCCCTTGACTACGGCGAATACCAGCGCCAGGATCGGGACGATCGAGATGAGCGTATAGAACGTCAGGGCGGCGCTGCGCACGATCGTATCGTGGGCGATCAGGCCGCGTGCCGTGTAGAACAGCAGCTTGTACTGTCTGACGGCCCACCGGACGCGGGGATTGCGGTAGGAGTTTGCGTTGCGCCGCAGGATCGTGTCCGTGAAGTAGGTGAAGACGTTCTTGACTTTCATTTCGGGACGTTTCTCAAAGGTAGCTATTTTAGACGGATTGTCCAATAATCCTGCCCGAGTTTCGTGAAGGCGATCCGTCGCTCGCCGCCTTCGCGTATGCCGAGCCGTGCGGCGATTTCAGCCGCCGTGAGCGGGAAATCCTGTTTCAGAATCGTCAGCCGGCTGCCGGAAAGCTCCCGTTTCAGTTGCTTGGGGTTGTAGGGCTCGATCCGTTCGATCTCCAGCCAGCGGCCCAATGTGTCTTCGGACTTTTCCGCTGCGAATCCGTAACCGTTCGGGCTCCAGATGTCGGCGTGGCCTTGCAGGTAGGTCGGCGTCAGCCGGGCTTTTTGAAGCGCTACGTCGGGGATCAGCAGCCAGCGGTAAGCGGCCGGATCGAAGGGCTTGTCGCAGGGAGTTGCACGGGCTTCGGCCGGCGTGCAGGAAAATTCTCCCAGTTCGAGCGCAACGGCCGTCAGCAGGGGGCCGGTTCCGTCGGTATAGACGACGACTTCCTTGCATTCGTCGTGCAGGGACACCACTTCCGTGCGGCAGGGACCGAAGAGCCGGAATGTTTCGCCGACGTCGAACAGCGGGGAGTTCTTGACGCAGAGGTTCGGGGCGATGCGACGGAGTTCCGGTAGCAGCTTCGGTATGTCGGGCGAACAATCCTCCAGCCGCACCAGCTTGCGCCCTCCGGCGCTGCGACGGTCGGGGTCGGCGTAGATCCAGTCGAAGTGGTCCAGGGTCGAGGCGAGGAACGCCTCGGCGGAGGAGTTGATAACCCGTATGTTCGTTGCGCCCAGCCGCCGGAAATTCTCTTCGGCGACGGCCGCCAGCGTCGCATCCCGTTCGAGGGTGATGACTTCGCGGAAGCGTTTTGAGAGGTAGAGGGCATCGACGCCCAGTCCGCAGGTAAGGTCGAGCACCGTGTTTCCGCTGCAACTTTTGCGGGCCGCGCATGCCTCGCTCGAGGCCTGTTCGAAAGCCAGCGGCGGGAGGATGCAGCGGGCTTCATAGTAGGAGGGGAGTTTCGTCCGTGCCCGCGCAAGGTATTTGACCTGCGTGGCGACGAGTGCCGCATGCGGAATACGCTTGTCGAGGGCGATCGCCGCAGGGTCGCGGCCGATTTGTTCCTCGACGGTATGCCGCACTTCGGGAGTCAGCAGCAGTCGGTATTGTTCCGGAGTCATCATTCCGGGAGCGAAGATACCGATTTTTTCCGTTCGGCGCTCCATAGGAGTAGGGTTGCGAAGATGAAAAGTCCGTAAACACTCCAGCATTGGGTCGTCGTGAGCCGGATGTCGAGGGCGGCTGCCGGAAGTGCCGCTGCAGCTCGGATCAGTTCGTTCTGTGCCCGGGCTGCGAATCCTGCGACGACCGAGAAGAGCGGTGCGAGCGCCGTTCCCGGGATCACGAGCCAGAGCGTGCAGCTCCCGACCACGACGTAGGAGAGCAGGATGACGACGGGGTTGAGTGCCAGTCCGACGACCGAGATCTGGCCGAAGGTATGGGAGATAAGAGGTGCAGTCGCAGCGGACGCTGAAAATCCGATGGCGAGGGTTGCGGTCAGCATATCGATGCTTTTGCGGCGTGTTCGCAGGAGGCGGCAGAGGGGGAGTCCCCAGGCGATGATGCCGGCGACGGCGATGAACGAGAGTTGGAAGCTGATGTCGAACAGGTAATCGGGATGGAAGAGCAGCATGACGAAGGCTACGCCGGCGAGTGTGTTCATCCCGACGTATTCCGACGACGAGGCCAGGGCGAATTGCAGGACGGAGAACATCAGCGCGGCCCGGACGACGCTGGGCGGGAATCCCGTCGTGGCGGCATAGAGCCAGATGAGCAGGATGACCGCGATATTGCGCAGGATGTGTCCGTGCCGGAAAAGCGGCAGCCACCAGAGCAGCAGGTTGGCGAGTAGAAAGACGATGCCCACGTGCAATCCCGAAACGGCGAGCAGGTGCGAGGTCCCGCTGCGCGAGTAGGCCGCACGGAGTGCAGGGGAAAGCGAGCGTCGATCCCCGGCCGTCATAGCGTTGCAGAGGGCCTGTTCGTCGGGTGCCAGGGCCAGACGGTCGAGCCGTGCGACGGCCCGTTCGTGCAGGAACAGGGAGAGGTGCTTCGGGGAAAGCTCCCGGTGTAGGGTGTCGCGCAGCAGCAGGCTTGAGCGGTTCAGGTAGAGGGTGCCGACGTATCCCCGGCGGGTCATCAGCCGTCCGTAGCCGCCGTGACGGGCGGTGAAAGGGTAGATTTTGCCGCGTACGACGGCTCGGTCGCCGGGATTCAGCACGGTCGAAGAGTCGCATCGAACCACGAGGTTTCCGGCGGCGGGGAGCCATTCTCCGGTTTCGGAGTTCCGCAGGGCGCGGAGCGATGCGCCGGAGGCCGTTTTGCCTTCCCGTTCGGAGAGGCGTTCCCGGACGACGATTTCGTATTCGCCCGGAGTGCCGGTCGGCGGAGCGGGAGTGTGTCCCAGTTCGGTGACGGTCATGCCGAAAAGCAGAATGGCTCCCAGGGTGGCGAGGTTTGCGCCCCGGTCGTCGGCGAGCAGTGCCAGGATACCGCAGACGAGGAATCCGCCTACTAACAACCACAGCGGCAGTACGTAGTGGTCGGCCAGCAGGATGCCGGCCGTGAGCGGCGGCAATGCGCGGAGCATGGGCATGCGCCGGAGTTTCGACCGGAGGTTTTCGGACTTGAGTCGTAGCATAACGGAGCCGGATCGCGGGAAATGGACGGAGAACCGGGCTTTGACTTTGTGTTTTTTTCGTTTTCTGCGTTCGGCGGGACCTCGTGGACAATCACGGGCCTCGTCGATCGGATATTTGCGGTTTGCCTCCTTCGGATGCGACAGAATATTCCCGCCTCTTCGTTGCATCCGCTTCGAGTGTCGGTTTTCGGATTCGGCGGTTTTCCGATTCGTAAAGATAACTGTTTTTTCGGAAGAATGAGCCGTTCGGATGTATGGATAATACAAAACGACACGCATCGAATGGAATGATGCGTGTCGTTTTGTCGTATCGGAGGTTTTTTCGCCCGTTTAGAACGATGCGAATGTACTCCAGTTCGAATTTTGCTCCGCTGCGGCCTGGATGTCGGCAGGCAGGTTGGCGAAGAAATTATATCCGGTCAGCGCTTCTATTTCGGCGACCGATTTGGTGTAGCTCTGGTAGCTTTCGCCCGAATAGACGCGGTGAGGCAGCCATACACCGACCGTCGATGCCGAAGAGATCTTGCCCGAAGCCTCTCTTTTGACTTTGAGCAGTACCTTGTAATAGTAGTTCGGTACGGGACAGTTCTTGGTATCCTTGGCCGGTTTGATATATGTGATCGTTTCATTCCCGGTTACAGTCCGTAGGATGGCGCCCGTAACCACGTAAACCGTATCGGTCTGTTGTTGTGCGAGCGTCCGCACGTCACCTTCGAGCGTACTCCAGATGCCGGAGTTGAACCCGTTCTGAATCTGCGGCGTGGAATTCGTAGCGTAGAACGTCTGCGCACACATGGTGCCATAGGGATCCTTGTTGCGGTCGGCGTTCGGGATCTGGTGGCCGCGAGCGTAGATGTTCGAGGTGGAACCTACGTTCACTCCGTACGATCCGGCCCAGACATTGATTTGTTGCGAGGTCGGAATCCCGGGTGTCGCAGCCCACGGATCGTTCGGACGTCCCGATCCCAGGTCACCGGCCGCCAACGGGTAAGCTACCCAGTAGGCCGTGTAGGTCGAGGTGTCGTAATACATCGTGTAGTTGCGTGCCGTGTCGTAAAAGGTCCGCAGCAGCATATTGCTGCCTGCGTTGTCCTTGGCCGGAAGCTCGTACCAGGCGGCATGATCCGTCCGTGCTCCTTCGGTGGTAAAGGTTGTCGAAGAACTCTGCGGCGTGGAGCCGTTGGTCGCCGTTACGACGCCGTAAACCGTGTACGTCGTTGCGGGCAGAAGATCGGAGAGGTTGGCGGTCGCTTCGTTTCCGACAACAGCGGCAACGACACTTCCCGTGTCGCTGCCGTTCGTTGCGGAATAGAAGAACTGCACTTCGGTTGCGTAAGCGGCGTCGGTCAGACTACTGGAAACCTTCGCTGTACTCGAAGTTATGTCGCTTACGCTCGGTGTGGCAATTCCCGGGGTAGGGTCTGGGGAAGGATTATCGCCTCCCCCTTCTCCCGAGTTTCAGTTGATCGTGATGGTTTTAATCATCAACGACTTGCCGCCCGATTCGGTGTTTAACGTAAGGACGATCTCGCCGGACAGCGGAGTTTCCGATTCGACGACATACTCCTGGTTATTCGTTTTTGCCAAGGAGATCGTTTCGCCGAGTGCTTGTCCACCGACGGTTGCATTCACGGTACTTAAGTTTGCCGTATTTGCCGACATAACCAACGTGATTTTTTTGATTCCTCCGGTATAATCGGACGTTTTTATGGTGACACCGCTGGGTTTCGACCAGGAAAGACCACGATTGTTTTGATCAAATGCAGTGGGCGCTTTGCTTGCAGTCCATGTCAGTCCGTTCACCGTTAAGCCGGCAGCGATCTTGTCTTTATCCGCGCTTTCGAAGGTGTAGGTCCAAGTTTCTCCGACACCGCCTTCCGGCTTGCTGTTCTGGGTAATGAGCAATGTTGCGTTGGCTGTACCCAGTGAAGTAGTGGCGGTAAGAACGATGCGTGCTGTACGAGGTGTTGCGACCGTATTTTCTGTGGCTGCGACTTCGAGGCGATTTTCGCTGCCGTTGTAATCACCTGTGGTGATCCAGTCCGGCTGTTCGGTTCCTTCAGTGCCGTCGTAAATAGCGACGGAAACGTCTTGCGTTTCGGCGTTCTTCAACGTAACGGGGATATAGTGAGTTTCCGTATCGTTATAAGACAGTGTCAGGGTCGTCTGATCCAACGTGATTTCAGGCAACTTGACGTATTCGGCAGGGATTAGGGTCAGATCTTTTGTCTGACTGCCGGTATAGAATCCAAAACCGAGAGCTGCTTGATCGTTTTTCGCCAAAATACGGGAAGGGGTCGCTGCCGATGCGATTTGGTAAGTACCTTCGGACTTGTTCTTGGTAATTACCAGTTCATAAGGAGTCGTAGAGGTCGTAGCGCTGTTGTCGCTCTCCCAGGAGAGATAGTTCTCGCCTTGACTGATCGTGTAGTTGTCGCCCGATTTGGTGATTGTCCAAATGAGGGTTTCATCACCCGTTTTGTAGGGATTTGACGGTGTAATCATTACGGGGGCCAAACGAGAACCGTCAGCCAGAGAACTCATTGCATAGGTTGTTTCGGATTGGGTCGCCGTGATGACGTAGTCGCCGCTCAATGTTTCGTTCTCCTCTTCCGTAGCGCCGGTCATATCGACCGCGAAAGTCGAACTGTCGCCCGCTGCGAAAGCCAGGGTCCGGCCCTCCTGAACGGTTACCGTCTTGGTGAAGATCTTCGATGCGGTGGTCACGGTAACGGTGAATGTTTCACCGGCAGCTACCTCGAACGGGAAGCAGGTGAAATAAGCCGTCATACCCGCTTCGCTATTGGCCGTGATGTTCATCTCCGAAGAGTAGTTCAACGTCACGTTATCGGCGAAATTGTTAATATAGCCATACTCCTTGATGGTACCTGCCGTCATATCGACATAGCTGCGGCCCGTGACTTTTTTGTCGGGAGCCGTAAATTTGACGCCGAGGACACTTTCCGCAGATGCGAGGTTCTTGACCGTCATCTTACCGATGGCAACGGCACGGCCGAAACTCATTTGCAGTTCGGTCGGCTGACTCTTCAGCGAGATCGATTTGGCGATCAGCAGGTCCGCGTTCGAATCGAAACTCGTAGCGGTCGGCTGCTGGACTGTGGGAGTGATGACCTTCATGTTGGTGATGTCCGTATTGCTGGAGGTAACCCATGCCGAAGCGGGGTAAACCGCGTTGTAAACGAGCGGGGTGTTCTCGTTTGCGGGGAACGTTACGGCGAATTTTGCAATGTTGCCGCTTATCACGCCCTTTTGCGAGGTAGCAAATACGGTAGTGGAAGCCGCCGTTTCGAGTACTTGCAGGAATTCACCGGTCGCATTCCACGAAACTTTCCCCGTCAGGGGATCATACGTCGTACGGGAACCGGATGCCGATTCGAGTTCAGACGATGCGGTGACCGTCATCGTTACTTTACGACCGTTCGACGGGTCGGAAACCGTGTCGTCTTTGGAACAGGCTGCGAACAGAGATGCACACACTGCGACAGCCAAAATGGATTTGAAAAAAGTTTTCATAGTCGTAGGATGTGTTTGTTAGTATTCTCCGTAATCGGTGTCATTAACGCTGCCGCCTGCTTCGCCGGCTCCGCCATAGTCCAGGACAGTGCTGTTGGCAAAACCTTTCTCGATCGAGATGCTGAGGATCTCAACCGAAGGAGCGGAGTACGAAGTTCCCCCCCCCTTAACCGTAGATTCGTAGTGTTTTTTCATAATCATAGAGGTATTATGTTTGAGAGTTTTTTCTCGCCCTAAAATGTTTACGCACAAATGTAGGGAATATTTATGTAAAAGAGTAGGAAAAAACTAAATTTCACAGAATCTTTATATTCCGGGGGTAGAAGGGAACGACGCGGAAAATCAATACAGGTTGTCGAACATGCTCTGGCTTTTGTCGTATTTCAGGTCGGCGAGGGAAGCCGCTTTGACGCCGATGTTGAAACTCCAGCTCTGATAGTGGCCGAAGGGGACCCACGCGAACGACATTTGCCAGCAATGCAGGTCGCGTGTAATGGTGATGGAGGCCGGAGTCAGCTCTTTGGCCTGGAAGTCGTAACCGCCCTGGATTGTTACACCCATTTTTGGCAGAATCGTAACGCTGCCGTTGATGCCGAGCGTTTGGGTGATGTTTTTCTGGTAGCCCGTCGTGCCGTTGTTGGTCGGTGATGCGGAGTAGCTGATCGTATAGTTGAATCCCAGGTTCCAGGGTAGCGAGAAGTCGTAGTAGGCCTGGGTCATGTATTGCCGTCGCAGGGCCGGGTTCATTTGCCCGTAAGGGTCGTAGAAAGGATTGGCGTAGGCCGGATCGACCGGGGCGCTGTTGATGTCGTTGATCGCCGGGGTGGAGTTGTCCTGGCGGGATTGGAACGTATAGCCGAACGAAGTGCTGGCCGATACCACACGGCCCGGGAAAAAGAGTTTGTTGATACGCTGGCCCTGCGGGGTGACCCGGTAAGGGTCGAGCGTAGCGTTGATATTGATGCCGAAATTCTGGAAAACGGTCGTGCGCAGCGAAATGGGGATGTTCGAAAGTCCCATGGAGTCGGCCAGGAAGTTATAGGATACCTGTCCGATGCGGAGTTCGTCGATCAGTTTGATCTTCTTCATACCCGAGGTATCGCGTTTGCTGAGCACCTTCATTTCGAGCGTCTGCGAGAGCGAGGCGTTGATGGCCATGGACTGACCGGAGCTGGGCACGCCGAAGATGCTCCCTTCGAAAGGCGAGTAGGTCTTGAAATTACCCAGCGTATCGCTCTGCACGGTCTTTACGTAGCCGTATTTCTGCTTGGAGAAGTCGGGGGCGTAGGAGAAGCTCACCGTCGGGGTGATCGTGTGGCGGATCGCCTGTACCTTGCGCGTTTTCTTCTTGGCCTCGTAGCGGCCATAGATGATCGTCGAGGCCTGCAGGCTGAAGTTGTAGTTGTACAGACGGTAGAATCCGTACTCCGGGTCGAGTTTGTCGATGCGGTTCAGCACCGGGTTCCAAACCTGCTCCTGTTTTTTGAAATACCACTTTTCGGTGTAGTTGATCGTAGGTCCGAAGTTGATGTAGTTGAAGATGTTGTACGTCGCCGAGATAGGAATGCTATGCTCGAAGCCGTACTGCATGTTCTGGAGTGTTTCCTTGGTGAAGATTTCGGACTCTTTGGCGTTGGCCTTGTTGTTGAACTTGCCGGTGTAGCGGAGCGAAATCTTTTCGTACCACCGCTGCTTGCCCATCGCCTCCTTGCGTTTGAAGGGGTAGAAGGTCGAAACGTTGAAGACGACGTTCGGCAGGGCGATCGAGAGCGTTCCGCTCTGCGAGTTCTGCGAAACGGACATGTTGGCCGAAAGGGAGAACGGTGTGCCGAGCCAGCTTTTCGAATAGGAGATCGTCGAACTTGTCTGCGTCTGGAGCGCTTCGTTCAGGCTGGTAGCCGAATAGCGGTTGTAGCCGCTGGTACGGAAATCGACCGATGCGGAGAAGGTCGATCCCGGATTGGCTTTGGGGTCTTGCGTATGCTGCCAGTAGAGCTGGAAGTTGTTCTGCTGGAGGAAGTCGGGTTCGCCCTTGTCGCCGACACGGACGTTCGAGTAGTTGAAATTCAGGGTGCCGTTGTACTTGTAACGCTTCATATAGCGCGACATCGCGGATGCCTCCCACGATCCGAGGGTGTAGATACCGCCCCGGATGGCCAGGTCCATGTGCTCTCCGAGCGTGAAGTAGTAGCCCAGGTCACGAATGTAGAATCCCTTGGTCGATTCCTCGCCGAAAGTCGGCATCAGCAGACCCGACTTGGGGCCGGAACTGAGCGGGAAGAAACCCTCGGGCAGTAGCGGAAAGTAGATGGGAACGTCTTCCAGGACCAGGTAGGCGGGACCCGTGACCACTTTCTTGCCGGGAATCACCTTCGCCTTGGTCATCGCCAGGTAGAAGTGGGGGTGGTCCGTCTGGTCGCAGGTGGTGTATTTGCCGTCCTGGATGTGGATGGTGTTGTCGTCCATCTTTTTGACGTTGTTGCCGATCAGCCAGCCGTCGCCCTCCTGAGTCGCCACGCCTTTGATTTTCGCCTTTTTACTGCCGATGTTGTAGGTGATCGTGTCC
>ENA-OOYX01000481-OOYX01000481.1-human-gut-metagenome-genome-assembly--contig:-NODE-481-length-25058-cov-3.867056_pt1 | contig 25058 bp, 17 predicted proteins | sample MGYA00241182_ERZ501387 | MGnify/ENA primary metagenome ERZ501387 (study PRJEB25962, sample SAMEA2042740) | human gut metagenome | biome: human gut; feature: human-associated habitat; material: faeces...
CAAAGCCCCCGCAATACACCACCGGACGATCATCCGGCGACCCTGCCAGAGCTTCCGTGCCAATTCGATCAGGTCGATCTCCTGATCCGCAGTCTCCGGCTGCTGCTGCATATTGTTCGGTTCCATCGTCCGTTCCGTTATTTCGCCATGTTCGCAATCGACGCCGCCATCGTGCCGATCGACGCCGCAGAGGTCGTCAGACCCAGAATCTCCGCAATGCCCATCCGCTTGCGATCGCGCTTGGACGGGACGATGATCTCGCAGCCCGGCTCCACCTTCGCATTACCCTTCACGCGCGCGACGCGGCCGTTCATATAAACGATATAGGCTTTGTTCCGCTTGGCACGCGCCCCGTAGCCGCCCGCCTGAGCGATATAGTATTTCACCCGCTTGTCCTTCAGATAGACCGTCGTATTGGGGTACATGACATCCCCGTTGATCTTGACCGTGCTCACATACTCCGGAACCACCAGCCGGTCCCCCTCGCGCAGCACCACATCGTAGTCCGAACCGGGGTTCGACAGCGCCTTGTCCAATTCGATGCCCACCGCATAGTAATCGTCCGCCATCAGTTTCTCCAAAGAAACCGAATCGGCTCCGCGGTTCTGCTGTGCGGCGCGAAGCGCCGCATCCCGTACGGCACGCTCCTCCTCGTTCATGCGGCGGATCAGACGGCCTCCGCGCACATAGGCGTCGTCCGTGATCCCGCCGGCGCGCTTGACAAGGTCCGACAAGCGCTCGTTCTTACGGATCAGCGTGTAATTCCCCGTAAAGACAACCTCCCCGTCGAGTACGACCTGCCGCTGGGGCCGGTAGCCCGGACTCCGCCGGACCTCCACGATGTCATAGGGTTCCAGCTCGAAATCCGCGGCGCCGTCTATGGCAAGGCCTTCCTTGAGCGAAAAAGTATAGATCCGTCCCAGCCTGTCCGTGGGTTTCAGGCTCTTCGGGTCTTTCAGCCTCCGCGAAACGTCCACCTTCACCGTAGAGGCGCCGTCCAGAAGTCCTCCGGCCTGCACGATGAGATCCTCGACCGTCGTGTGCTCCGCGTAGGGGTAGACACCCGGGCGGGCCACCTCGCCGCCGATGGTGAGGACACCCCTGTCTTCCAGTTCGTGTATGCCTGAGATCACCAATACATCGTTGCGCCGCAGTTCCACATCCGAAGCCGTTCCCGACATGATACCCGCCAGGTCTATCGGCATAAGTACCAACGAAAGATCCTCGCTCTCGCGGAAAAGCAGCGCCCGCGCGGTGAAGGCATCCTCCTCGAGCCCCTCGGCGCGCTCGATCAGCGCCCGCACCGTGTGCATTTCAGCGCCCAGTTCGTACATGCCCTCCCGGAACACCTTGCCGCGAACCTCCACGCGGTTGGCGAAGCGGTCCAGTACGGAACCTACCGTCACGGCGTCGCCGTCCTCCAGCGTCCAGCCGCTAAAATCCGCTTCCCGGACGTTATAAAGCCGATACTCGCGGCCCGTTTCCCGCACGACACGAAGCTCCTTCCCGTAGGCGTCGCCCGTGAATCCCCCGGCATAGGCCAGCAGGCGTTCCAGCGTCTCCCCGCGTTTCATCTCATACCACATCGGGCGTTTCACGTTTCCCGAAATATCCACCAGCTGCTCGTAGGGTTCCACGACGATGACATCCCCCTCCTCCAGACGCACGTCATCGCTTTGGCGGCCATCCAACAGGTAGGCGTACACGTCCACGCGCGCAGCTTCGCGTCCGCCGCGAAGCACGCGGATAGCACGAAGACCACCGACCGCCGACACGCCGCCAGCCCGGTACAACGCGTGGAAAACCGTCGAGAACGACGACAGCCGGTAGGTCCCCGGTGTTGCGACCTCGCCCATCACGTTCACCTGGATCGTACGAAGGCGGCCCAGCGTAACGCGGACCTCCGATGCGGGGCTGTCGCCCGAAACGCCCGCATAGATCTGCCCGAAAGCTCGGCGCAACCGGGCATCGGCCTCCTGAATCGTAAGACCCGTAAGGTATACCGGACCTATCTGGGAAACCATGATATTGCCCTCCGGGGAGATCTCCTCACGAAGGCTCCGCTCGTTCTCGCCCCAGATGTCGATAATGACCTCGTCGCCCGGCCCCAGCCTGTAATTTTCCGGCGTGGCCTGGTTCTCGTTAGGCTCGAAAGTCAGAACCCGGCTCCGGAACACATTCCGCCCGAAAACCTCGCGGGGATTCGTAACGGCCTGCGCGGGATCCGTAATTGCAGTGCTTGCCACGTCCAGACTCCCGGCGGCAAGCCCTCCCGAAGGGGACTGCCCCCGTTCCCGCCGCTGGCCCGAAACGCTCTGGTCCGAAACCGACGTCTCGCTCCCCTGGCTGTCCTCGTATTTCCGCTTCAGACGCTCAACCTGAGCCGCCGTGACGCCGCGCGCCAACAACTCCTTGCCGATCTGCTGGTCGCTCTTGCCCGAACGACGGCCCTCCAAAGCGTACTGCACAACCGATTCGTCACTCAGCTGGGCATAGGTGGACATATCGGACAATAAAAATCCGGATAACAATAAAATGCAGAAAATCCTGTTCATGAATTATTTCTCTGTTGGTTGATATGGTTTATTAGAAAACGATCGTCAGAATTTTTTCCCGAAAACAATCGCACAAAACGTATTCGTAAGTATCTTGAGATCGAGCCACCAGGAGCGATGGCCAAGATAATAGAGGTCATATTCCAAACGACGCAGCATCTTTTCCATCGTATCCGTGTAACCGTTATAAAGCGTCGCATAGGATGTCACTCCCGGACGGATCTGATACAGATATACATAACGCATGTCGTATTCGAGAATCTGGTCTATATAGAATTTCCGCTCCGGCCGGGGCCCTATGAAGGCCATGTCCCCGCAGAAGACATTCCATAACTGAGGCAGTTCATCCAGATGGTGGGCTCGCAGAAATCGGCCGACTCTCGTCAGCCGGGGGTCATTATCCCCGCCGCCGTGACTTAACTGAGGACCGAATTTTTCAGCGTCGAGCCGCATGGAACGGAACTTATAAATATTGAACGGACGACCGAAGCGACCGATACGCTCCTGCTTGAAAATGGCAGGCCCTCCGTCCTCCCATTTGACTGCGAGATAACAGATCAAAAATAACGGAGAGAATAGAATCAATGCCAACCATGCCAGCAAACAATCTCCCGCCCGCTTCACCTGGCGCGCAAATGAAGACATGCCGTCCGGAATGAAACGGTCTTTGGGAACATATTTACTCACAGGGGTCGAGACTTCGATATCCTCATCGAATTTCGGATGCCGGTCCTTTAGCTTGCAGGCCCATCTCGCATAAGCATTCTTATCCACCGCATCCGATATTCGAACATGCAAATCCGAATCGGAAGTCGATGGCAAAACATTCGCTCGTTGCAGCAGCAACGGAATGGCATCTTCCCCGACCAAAGTACGGGGCATCTGCATTTTTTTGGAAAACCCCCGCAGGCACAGGCAACCCTGTGCTTTTACAAACAATCGCAGACTATAAGCCGAAAGACCGTACGCAACCCAGGCATCTGCCGAATCCAAAAAATACAGATGCAGGAAAGAGCCGTCATTCTTATATTCTTTGAGCGTGATAACGTCCGAAGTCATTTGTGTAGACTGCCCCATGATAAATCGAAGTTTCGCTTCCTGTTATGTGAGTTCGCTGATCGCCCTTCTGTACCAGTGTTTGTATAGTTCGGGAGCGAGCGCCGGAACCGTCAATATCTTGTAATCGGGACCGGCTGTCCGCAGGATATGCCCTCGGGAATACGCTTGCAGATCCGCATCCGTAACGGAGGCCATTATCACAGGAAAAGGATAATCCCTGAGGTGGAAGACGGCTGTTTCATGCCGGGGAAACAGCCGGCACAGCTGGCCGGCCGAATGCTCGAAGGCAACCCAATATCCTCCAGTATTATACAGGTGGACGAGTGTTTCGTTGTTCTTTTCCCGGTCGAGGATTTCTTGCTGATGAGTTGCCAGGAAAGACATCAACTTCATTCCCGGCGATTCGGACAATTGAGACTGTTGAGAAATTCCGTACATTGTTTTCGATATGCTATGAACCACTTGCCAATGCCGCTCCGCGGTCGGGACAATGTCCCGGCCTCCGGTCGTAATCGTCCAACCGTTGCAGGAGCCGCTTTTTAGTTTTCCGGAGAGCGGCGGTGTCATCTCGCCGCGGGTCTTCGTGAGTCCGGGCATAATGGAACCGGTTGTCCGTACAGCCGTAAAGCGTAACGAGCAGCATTGCACGGGACTGCTCGGCCTTGACCAGCGGAAGAATGCTCCGGACCTCGTTGAATAGGATGATATCTTCCATAAGACTAAACGAATCGGATGTATTCCGGTCTGACCTCCACCCCCGCCGCGAAGAATCCCGGCAACTCCACGATCACTCTCTTGACCTTGGAACCCTGCATCCGCAGCAGCCGGCCCGTGTAGCCGTCCAACTTGCCGCCTATAATCCTGACTTCCCTGCCGTACTTGTCAGGGGTTATTTCCTCCGTGCTGTAGTAGACCGGCTCGCTGGTCGACGACTCGACGGCGCGGATGAACCGGTCCATGTCTTTCTTGGGAACAATCATCGGGTCGTTGATCGACTTGCCGTACACATAACGGAATTGAAGGGTGGGATACATGCCCGTGAGCGTATCCAGTATCTCTTTACTGGAGTACGCGAAGACAAGGCTTCTCACTACAGGCTCCCGTACACGGATATTCCTGCCGTCCTTATTCCTGAGGACACTGTGCATGGGCGTGAAACTCTTGATCCCTTCTTTCTCCAGCAGTTTATACCCCGGCATCTTCGCGTTGTACCGGGTGAGGTCACGCAGGACATACCACAGGCTGGCGTCCGATGTCACGTCCCCGGATGCCGAAGGCGCCGTATGGTCGGTCGTATTGTTCTCCATATATCGGATAAACCGTGATGCCATTGTGCGCCGGACATACCTCCAAATCCTGCATTTGATCGCATCGTATTGCCAATCAAGCAGTTACCGGCGCATCGCCTGGAACTTTGCAGTACAATGGGAGTCCTTTCATTAGAGTGTCAGCCGCTATTCCTCTGTGCATCTTTTACCGAAAGGAACTACCCCTACATGATGGTTTCTTTGTAAGAAACCATCATGTCAGACAATCATCTTGTAATCAAATAAATAGACAGTCTGACAACCGCCTCGTTTTCTAACATGCAGCACATTTGTCCGATCAGGCAGCCTGGAACACGACACCGATGCGCTTATCGGGGAGATGAGACATTTTTATTTTATCCGCTAACATCTCATGATATAATACGTTGAAAATCAGATCGGTTTTTCGAGGGGGGGGGATTTTTCACAGAAAAAAATCCTGAAATAATTTGGTGTAAATATGATTTTGTTTACCTTTGCGCAGTCTTCGTGATGGTTTCTTACAAAGAAACCATCCTCACATGTCTCCTATAATCATTTGATTTGCAGCGTCTATTTCGGAATTTTCCAACTCCGCCAGATAAATCTGCGTCGTGCGCTCCGATGCGTGTCCCAAACCGGCGCTGATGACCGCTATCGGAGCCTTGTGTTGGCGGGCTATGGTCGCCCAGCTGTGGCGGGCGGTGTAGGAGGTCAGGCGGCATCCCTCCGGCAACCTCTCTGACAGGAATCGCAGCTGCCGGTTGTACTGATTGAGGGCGGAACGATACTACGCATACGCCGCTTCGGGATCCGTAGCCGTCAGCAGCGGGAAAAGGTATGGCGAGTTTCCGGTCTTTTCCCTATAACGCCCGATGATGGTGCGGATACAGGGTTCGATCCGCACCGACAGCACCTGCCCTGTCTTGCGGCGGGCATAGCGGATAAAGCTGTCCTGGATGTCCGTTTTCCGGAGGTAGGCCATGTCCACGAAGGCCATGCCACGCGTGCAGTAGCTGAAAATGAAGAGATCCCTCGTCAACGCCAACGGCGTATCGGACGGCAGGGCAAGGTTGTAGAGGCAAACAATCATTTTTTCGTCTATGAACCGTTTGCGGGTTTTGTCGATGCCCGTATAGACCTGCCGGAACGGATTGGACGGCTCCGCCAACCGCTTTCGTACCGCCTTGTTATAGACAGCCCGGAGGATGCGCATATAGAACGACACGGAGTTGCGCCTGATGCCGCGCCGTGCGAGGTAGGCGTTGTAACTGTCGATCAACTCCCCGGATAAGGCGGCCAAGGGAATGTCCCCGCCCAGGAAACGGGCGAAACTCTGCAATGCACGTTCGTAGTTGCTTGCCGTCCCCAATCGGTTGCAACGGCGCAAATCGACGATTTGCGACCGCATAAACGTGAATACCGACATATTGTATTCGGGGGAGCGGAAGCGGCGGATGACTTCCGAGGCCGTGTAGGGAGTTCCGGCACGGTCTAGAGTGCCGATGATGGTCCGCAGCACGGCGAGGTCGCCCTCTATCCGTGCATGGCGCATGTCCATATCGCCCACGGACGGGACTGGGCGCTGTAATTTTTCATCCCACATTTCCGGGCGGAGGCGGATGTCGGTGGCGATCTGCCGGACGCTTCTCCGGTGCGTTATCCGGTAACAGACGGTTCCGGGGTTGTCCTTCATCGTCGACGGACGCAGTCTTACTTTTACGGTCGTTGCCATACGTTTGTTGTTAAAGTTACCGGGCCAAGATAGCGGGAAAGCAGGCATTTCTATACTGGATCCGCCAACGCTACCGACCGGACGATGTTCCGACCTTATATTCGCAACCACTCCTTCGCCTGTTTTGCGAGGTTGAGAATCTCGATGCTCAGGGCCTTCAGCTCGCGGGTTCGTTGTTCCAGCATGACGATCTGATGCGGGATTGAGACATTGGAAAAGTGCGAATTGACGGCTTTTACAATCTGATTGTTGTTATTTCCCAGCTTCTGAAACTGGAAGTAAAAGTCGTTCAGCCGTGCGATAAACTGCGTCTTCGAAGGGGTACATCTGACGACGATGAACTCCTCGGCGAAGATTCTTTTGACAATAAAACGGCTGCGGTTATGCTCCGCTCCGGCTTTGCAGAGCAGCTCATTGAAGCGGATATTCCGCTCTTCATTGAGCCGGAACGAGTATTTATAACCCGGCGTTCGGGGCTTCCTGTCGGTTGTGTCTGTCAGTTTCCGGTCGGTATTCATATATGGCTTAAAAAAAGGGTCGCGACTGGGGAGCGGCCCCGGCCTCGCAGAGCGAGCACCTTTGTCGGACAAACCGCAGTTTGTCGGACAAAGGTACAGCTCGCTCCCATCTGGCGATGGAAAAAAACCGCGGCGGAGAATCTCTGACCGAAGTTTTGAAAATCCTCCGTTACGGCTTCCGGAGCCGGGTCGGTTCCCGATGCAATATTACAACCGTCTGGAGATGAAAAAAAGCCCGCTGAACGGACTGGAGCGGGCCCCGGAATTGAAGTATTTCGGTCGGTTGTATATTGCCATTGAAACAAATATTCAGATAAAGAAACAGACGGTTGGACAAATATTTATCGGAATAATCACCCGGACATGCGGATGATTCGATGCAGAAACAGAGAAATATATAATTCAAGAAATAAATATCTAAACAAATCTGCATTTATACGGCAGTTTATCGAAGCAGGCCGCGAAAGAAATCTCTGTTGCAACTATTTGGTTTCTGATATGCGTGTGTTGTGAAGCGGCTGCCGTCCGGTCCGCAGAGTGTGCGACGGTAGCGACCAGCAAAACGCTGGGGATGGAAATCCACAAGGCTCGCCCTTCGAGCGATTCGCATGGCCTTGCGTATTTCCATCTCCGGTGTTTAATTCCCTGCCGGTGGAAACAGATGACGGGGATATTAGATATATACGGTATTCCGGAATCGTGCCGGATTACTGCGTGACCTTGAAGACGCTGTTGAGTTTCTCGCTCAATGCCGTCATATCCTGTCCGATCTTGTCGTTGGTGATGCGGGCATAGATTTAGGGCGTGGTGGGCAACCGGCATTTTGCCTGTCGTTTCTATGCAGGTTGTTCGGGCTATACCCGTCAGGCCTATTATAAACATTTATGGCGTAATATGCAAGTAGCCTTGTCCGATACCTTTCTTTTGAAGCGGATGGGTTACTACCGAAAACTGATGCCCCGGCTCGGCGGCTGCAAACTGTGACATTTGCTGCAATAAGATGGATTGCCGATCAGCCGGGATCGGTTATTTACGCTGCTTTCGGAAAACAATCTTCTAGTCAAACATCGGAAGAAATAGCTTACGACCTGCTCGCGGCGCTGGATGCGAATATTTGAACCTGATCCGAGGTTTCGGCCTCGAACGGACGCATCGTTTATGGGCCGGAGATATTACGTATATTTCTTTGAAAGAGGGATTTGCATATCTGGATCTGATAACGGATGCCTATTCCAAACGGATCGTTGGCTATGATCTGAATACGACTTTGGAATGGGACGGAGCGCTCTGTGCTCTGAGGATGGCCATAGACCACACTCCGTAGCAAAAACGGCAAGGGCTAATCCATCACTCGGACAGAGGATGCCAATATTGTTCGAAAGAATATGTGAAATTGTTGACCGATAATAGGATTCGCATCAACATGACTGAAAAGAGCGATCTGTATGAGAATGCTGTTGCCGAACGGGTGAACGGTATTCTGAAAAGCGAATGGATCTACGAAGAATGTTTTGAAAGTTTTCAGGCACCAAAAGAGCGCATCGATGAAATCGTTATCTTTTGCAATTCACTCAGACCTCATGCCAGTTGCGATTGGCTTACGCCCTTTGAAGCGGAACATAGAACCGGGAAGTTCAAACATCATTGGAGCCGAAAAACGGTTATTCGGAAGTCATATGTAAACTTATATCAGGACAATATTTTTTGAACCAAAATGCTCATATTTAATTATCAATCACTATAAACCTTTTCAGGACGGGACAGTTGTAATATTCCATCAGGAACCGTTTCATTTTCGGAAGCCGTAACGAGGAATTCTGAAACCTTTGGGTCGGAATTTTCCGGTGCGGATTTTTCGCTCATTTGAAGCGAGCGAGTCCGGAGCCGCTTCCAAATCGCGTTTTTTTAGATATATGAATACCAACCGCAAATCGACAGTCGGAAATGACCAAAATATTGAAAAATGTGGTTTGTAAATATTCTTTCCGGCTTAATGAATTCAAATGAACTGCTTTGCGAAGCCGGATTGGAGCATGACTTCAACTGTCTTATCGTTAAATGTATTTTCGGCAAGGGGGGGCGTTGTCAGACACGACTCGTCGAAGATGCGGCTTTCTTCGAGAGTGATGATTTTTCATACTTCAAATGGCAGAAGTCTTTGTGTGTAGTGTGTACTTCATGTGTCCTATATATAGACATGATGGATGAACCTGCTAATTCAAGACACAATGACTCCCGAACAAACGAAGAAATTCAAGTACTGGCAGACCCGCACAATCGTCGTGACGATGGTCGGTTATGCGCTCTATTATTTTGTCCGCAAGAATTTCAATACCGCCATGCCGAGCATCGAGGTTACATTCGGCATAACCAAGGCCCAACTGGGGCTGTTTCTGACCTTGAACGGTATTATTTACGGTCTGTCCCGCTTTATTAACGGATTCATCGCCGACCGTGTAAGCGCCCGGAAGGTCATGTCTCTGGGACTTGCGCTCAGTGCGCTGGTCAATATCGGATTCGGATTCAGTGATAAAATGGCGATGCTCGTCGCCGGAACGGCCGGCGGGCAGGAGTACATTACGGCGCTGACGATCATCATGGGTTCGATTTTGCTGTTGAACGGTTATTTTCAAGGCATGGGAGTTCCACCCGTCCCGCCCCTCATGACTCACTGGGTGCCGGCCAACGAACTGGCCCGCAAAATGTCGATCTGGAACATGTCGCACTCGATCGGGGCTGGGTTGATCTTTGTAATGGGCGCCGTGCTGGTACACCATTTCGACAACAGCGCATGGCGGCTTTGTTTTCTCATTCCTGCGGCGTTTTCGCTTTTGGGAGCGGTCGCTTTGTACCTTGCACTGCGCGACAAACCTTCTTCGGTGGGGCTGCCCGAACTTGAGCAGATGAAGGTTCCGGGCGAAGAGCAGAAACCTGTCCGGAAATCGGACAAGGCCTATCATGCGGCCTTCCTGCGCCGTATGGTATTCGGGAATCCGATCGTCTGGGTGCTTTCAGTCTCCAATTTTTTTGTTTACATCGTCCGGTTCTCATTGCTCGACTGGGGGATGATGCTTCTGCCTCATACCAAAGGGATATCGGTCGCTGTAGCCGGAATCATGGTGGCGGCATTCGAATTTATCGGCGGAAATCTGGGCATGGTGATCGCAGGATGGGCGACTGACCGGCTGTTCGGCAGCCGTGCACACCGCACATGTGTTTTCTGTATGCTTGGGACCATCGTCATGACGATCGTATTCTGGTGCATTCCCGATACCGTCTCTCCGTGGGTAATGGCCGTTCCTTTCATGCTGATTGCTTTTTTTATCTACGGACCGCAGGCGCTGCTCGGTATCGCCATGTCGAATCAGGCGACCAAAGAGGCGTCGGCCACTGCCAACGGGATACTCGGCGTATTCGGTTACGCCAGTACGCTGATCTCCGGCGTCGGGCTGGGGTTTATCGCCGACCGTTACGGGTGGAATTCCATCTACGCCGTAATTCTTGTTTTCGCCGTTTTGGGGTTGCTGACGTTGACGACTATCTGGAAAGCCGCTCCCGACGGTTACGGTGCGGCAAAAAAATTCACAGCCGAATACGAAAGGAATTCGAGTCGATAATTTTTTTTATATTTGTTTGCCTTCACACCATTATCCCGGAAAACAGATGCCGTTGGATTCCGAATACGAACTGATGCAACGATTGTCCGCAGGCAACGAGGATGCTTTCGGAGAGTTGTTCGGGAGATATTATCCCCGTGTCTGCGCGTTCGTCGGCTGTATCGTCAAGGAGGAGAGCACTGCGGAAGACATTGCGCAGGACATTTTTCTGAAGATTTGGGAACGGCGCGACATCTTTCAGGGGCGGGTCGCTTCGTTCAACGGATATGTTTATCGCATGGCGCGTAACGCCGCTCTCAATGCTATTCGCCAGATGACCAATATTGATTGGGAACAATATATTCAGATCGAGGAAACGCTGCCGGACGAATCGTTCGAAAGGGAATACTATTCCCGTGAAAAAGAGCTTTTCATCCGGCTTGTCGTCTGCCGGATGCCCGAACAACGCCGCCGGATATTCGAAATGAGCCGTTATGCGGGGATGGACAATCAGGCCATTGCCGACGAACTCAAGATATCGAAACGAACGGTCGAAAACCACCTGACGCTCGCATTGAAAAAACTACGCGAGGCATTAGCCGTTTTCTCGCTTCTTTTCTTTATGCACTGATCTCATTCGCCGGGTAATCCCGAAAAAAAGTGTTTGTCGTTGTGTGTCGAACCGTTCCGGTGTGTCTTATAAACAGAGACGGGAACCGGGCTTTTCCGCCCCTCCCCCGGAAAGCGGCAGGGAGCGCCCGCTTCTCTTTCCGCAGGAGAATTTGAAACCCAAACAATCGAAATACCACTATGTCGAGAATCCGAAAAATCATCAGTATTTATCTGAGTTATCGCCAGCCCCGCAGTACGCGTAAAGAGTTTGCCGAGTGGTTCGCAGCTCCGTTCGACGGAGAGACGAAACAACGGCTGATGCGGGAGTACTGGGATGCGCTGTCTCCCGAAATGTCTCAGGACCGGGTGCAGAAGGCATATGCCCGCGTACGGGAACGCATCGGGTTCCGGAGTGTCTCGCTGCCGTCGCCGCAGGGTGTCCGTCCGGTGTTCAGAAGAGCGGCAGTCATGGTGGCAATGATAGCTATTCCCGTTTTGGCCGTTGCGCTCTATGCGCTGATCGGGCATATGAACTCCGCTCCCAAGTGGCAGGAAATCTACGCCCCTTACGGTCAGACCCGGAGCGTGGTTCTGGCCGACGGTTCGCAGATCGTCATCAATTCCGGGAGCAGGCTGATCTATCCCGACCGGTTCGCCGGAAAGGAGCGGCGGGTGTTTCTCTGCGGAGAAGCTTATGCCGATATCGCCAAAAATCCCAAGCGCAGTTTCGTGCTCTCGGCCGACGACGTCGATATTCTGGTGCACGGCACCTCGTTCCGGGTCAGTTCCTATGTGAATGACAGCGAAGTGGAAGTCGCCTTGCTTTCGGGTGCGATAGACATGCAGACCAAGAATCTGCAGCAGAACTGCAAGATCCAGATGACTCCGGGCGACATGGTCAAGGTCGACAAACGGTCGGGGCGCGTCACGTCGATGCGGTTCCCCGGCGGGACGTTCGCCAACGGCATAGACGACGGTCACCTGACGTTCATCAATTCGCGGCTCTCGGATATAGCCCGACAGCTCGAACGCACGTTTGACGTGAAGATCGTTATCGACAGCCAGCAGCTGGCCGACGAACGCTATTATTCTGTTTTCATAAATCACGAAACGCTGGACGAGATTCTCTCCATTCTGGAACAGAACGGCGATATGAAACACCGCCGCGAAGGGGAGATCATCCACCTTTATAAGAAATGACCATCTGAAAAACACAACCTATAAACCTAAAACTTCATCTATGAAAAAAACATTTACTTTTCACACTCGGAGCCGGTTATGGATTCTTTGCGCCGCGGTGTGCATGGTATGGGCCGTTCCGCTGCATGCCCAAACGCGGAGGATCAGCCTGAACCTGAAGAACGCAACGATTCAGCAGGCGGTGATCGCCCTGCAGCAGCAGGGATATTCACTCTCGGTCAAGGCCGACGATGTGGACATGAAGGCTCCGGTGGACATCCATGCCCGGAACGAAGAGCTGCAGGCGGTTGTGGACCGTATTTTTGCAGGGCAGGACGTGAACTGCATCATCAACGATAAAAGTATTCTGATTACGAAAGTCCCGTCTCAGCCTTCGTCCGAAGACTCGCCGCAGGAATCATCCGTAACCGGACAGGTGAAAGGCCCGAACGGACTGCCGCTCGTCGGTGTCACCGTGCTGATCGACGGTACGATGGTCGGGACGACGACCGATGCCTCCGGAAATTTCCGGATCAGGGCGAAGTCCGGGGATACGCTGGTCTTCTCGTATATCGGTTACGACGAGCGCCGGGAAAAGGTAGGAGTCCGGACGGAGATCGACGTGACGCTGGCCGAAAGCTCGACGCTGGTGAATGAAGTGGTGGTGATCGGTTACGGCACGCAGTCGCGCCGTACGCTCTCGACAGCCATCTCTAAAGTCAGCGGCGAGGTCCTCGACAATGCACCGGCCGCGACCGTGGGCGATGCGCTGAAAGGCCGGGTTGCGGGACTGCACGTACAGACGAGCAACGCCATAGCCGGAGAGTCTCCCCGCATGATGATTCGCGGCGGATCGTCCATCACGATGGGCAACGATCCGATCTACATCGTGGACGGGGCTTTGCGCGAGGACCTGACCGGTATCAATACGAACGACATCGAGTCGATGGAGGTGCTCAAGGACGCCGCCTCGGCCAGTATCTACGGCGCTAGGGCATCCAACGGCGTAATTCTGGTCACGACCAAAAAAGGTTCGTTGGCAAAGGGTCCCCAGATCGTGTTCGACCTCCAGCTGGGCTGTTCGTCTCCTTCGCGCAAATGGGATTTCATGAATGCCCGCGAATACATCAGTTTTCTTCGTCCCGTTATCAGCAAAGCCTATGCGAACGGCATTGAGCACAATGCGAAGACCATGCTTTCGGGTCCCAATGCCTACGGTACGGGAAACACGGCGCCGAATGCCAACTATTCGACCCGTTATCTCGATTACGGGCAGCCGGTCCCGGCAGGTTATCAATGGATGTACGATCCGCTGGATGCTAATAAGGTGATTATCTTCACCGATACCGACTGGCAGTCGCAGTGGTTCACCGACGCATTCTGGCACAAGGAGTACATCGGTGTAAACGGGGGAACCGACAAACTGAAATATGCCGCGTCGGTCAGTTATCACGGCGACGACGGCATGGTTGCGATGAGCAGCTACAAGGTCTTCACCCTGCACGGCAGCACGTCGTTCAAGATTACGAAGAATCTGGAGGCGTCGACTACGTTCGACTTGTCGCGCCAGAAAAAGCATCCGCTCATCGACAACTACTATCAGGCCATCGGCCGAGGCATCATAGCCGCACCCACGGCGCGCGAATTCGACGACAACGGCGACTGGTGTCAGCTGAGCTCCAACGGCAATGCCCATAGTGCGGGATGGTACGAGTCGTTCTACGACCGCGAGCAGGCCATCAACCGGGCTTCGGGGACGTTCGGACTCAAATGGAACATCACCGACGGATTGACGGCTTTCGCGCAGTACAACTATTTCGACAACTCCTACCGGGGAAGTTATTATGCCTACGGAGAGCGCAACGGTACTCCCAATAACGTCTCGCTGGAGCGCAACACCACCGAAACCCGCGAACAAACCATCCGGGACATCTTTACGGCTCATCTCAATTACAACAAGACGTTCCGCGACGTGCATACGCTGAACGTTACCGGCGGTTATGAGTATATGTCCCAGAATTACTGGAAGGTGAAAGCCAATGCGAAAGGGGCTTCGTCGGACGATGTGCCTGTGCTCGGCTCCGGTTCGATCTTCACGGCGAGCAATCAGGACGAGAAGCAGGCGATGATCTCCTATTTCGCGCGGGCATCGTACAATTATGACGACCGTTACATCGTTTCGGGAACGTTTCGTGCCGACGGGTCCTCCAAATTTGCTGTCGGCAATCAATGGGGCTATTTCCCGGCCGGTTCGGTGGCATGGGTCATTTCGGAGGAACCGTTCTGGCGCAATGCCAAGAAGACGGCCAACACCTTCAAGTTGCGCGCCTCCTACGGACAGACCGGTAACAACGGCATCGGGCTTTACGATGCATACGGCGCATTCGCGACCGGCACGTACCACGGGCACACTACATTGCTGCCGTCCGCCATGGCGAATTCGGCCCTGAAGTGGGAGACTACCACACAGCTTGATCTCGGTATGGATTTGGGATTTTTCGGCGACCGGCTGCGGTTTGTGTTCGACTACTACAACAAACATACGGACAATATGCTGTTTTCCATCTCCGTACCCGATACGGGACCCTATTCGTCGGTCAAGGCGAACGTGGGCAGCGCCCGGTTCTACGGCGTGGAAGTCGAGCTTAGTTCGGTGAATATCCGCAGGGAGCATTTCAGCTGGACGACCGACATTACGTATTCGTTTACCCGCAACAAGGTGTTGTCGCTGCCCGGAGAATATGCCTATGACGAGATCGATGCGGACGGCCGTGCGACGGGGCGGCGTGCATACCGTATCGGCGGATACAAAGCTTCCGAGAGCGGTTACCGCTTCGGCGGTACTGCCGTGGGCGAACCGCTGGGACGCATATACGGCTATAAGATCGACCACATCATCCAGACGGAGGCCGAGGCTGATGCGGCTCTTTACGACGAACAGTCGAACGGTTACCGCGTAGGCGACGGACGTATGGTCAAGGGGCGCAAGGATGCCGGCGACTATGAATGGCGCAACCGCAAAGGCTCCGCGCGCAGGGACGGCGAGGAGATCATCAACGACGAGGACCAATTCTATCTGGGCAATGTCATGCCGCACTCGACGGGAGGTATCAACAATACGTTCCGCTACAAACGGCTTTCGTTGAACGTCTACTGCGACTTTGCGCTGGGACATTCGATCATCAACGGCATGAAGGCGCATCTGCTGCGCAACACCATGGGCAACTGCAATTCGACGATCGGCCGTATCGCGTACGACTGCTGGCAGCATCCCGGCGATACGGATGCCAAGTACGCCCGCTTTTTCCCCAACGATTCCGACTGGGGCAACCGCAACTGGCGCCAATCGAATTTCATGGTTGAAAAAGCCGACTATTTGTGTCTGCGCGACGTTTCGCTCTACTACGACCTGCCCGAACACTGGCTGCGCAAAATCGGCATCCGGAAAGTGACGGTGGGCGTAACCGGGAATACGCTTTGTTATTGGACGGGAGTTACGGGGGCCATCAGCCCCGAAAGCGGTATCGGATCCAATGCGGGTGCAGGCATGTATACGCCCGTGTCGACCAGCAATTCCAACTCCGACATCACCGCCAATATGATGCCGGTTCCGCGCAAGATCATCTTCAGCCTCAAACTGGTTTTCTAACGTTTCAGACCTTAAAACAACCAACCATGAACTATAAAAACATAAGATCGCTCCTGCTCGTATGGATTGCTGCGGGAGTTGTCTCCTGTCACGGCGATTTGGACATCATGCAGGACAACAAACTCTCCGTGAGCAATATGTGGAAGACGTCCATTCAGGTCGAGAACTCCACTTACGGCATCTACTCCGCCATGCGGGACAACTTTGTTCAGGATCAGGTCAACGTCCTGACTTGGGGAGAGCTGCGCGTGGGCGAGTACATGTGGCGGAACAGCCGCACGGAGACGATCTGGCTCGCGGACCTGCGGAGCGTGGTGCAGAATACCATGTCCTCCACGACGAACGCCGTCAGCTGGTCGAAACTTTATACGGCGATCGATCAGGCCAATGCCGTGCTCAAATACGCGCCTGCGGTCGCCATGACCGATACGAAACGAAGCTGGGCGATCGGACAGGCGTCGTTCGCCCGTGCCTATCTCTATTTCTGGGCCGTACGGTTGTGGGGCGACGTTCCTTTGAACCTGAATCCCATCGAGTCGGTCGCACAGCCCGAAGCCTATCCGATTCGTGCACCCAAAGCCTCGGTATACGCCCAGATCGGGACCGACATCGACCGGGCTGTCGAAAATGCGGGCAGTCTCGGTACGGAAAAATACTTGGCGACCGCGGATGCCGTCAACATGCTCAAGGCCGAATACGCGCTATGGATGTATGCGGTGCAGAAGGGCGGCGACGACTATCTGACAATGGCCGAAGAGGCGCTTGCTGCCGTCGGAGTCAAGGCCGGCGACAACCGGCTGCTGACTGATTATGCCAAGATCTTCGATGGCTACGGTTCGAACAATAAGAATTCGAACGAGGTAGTATTCGCGCTCTACAACAGCCGCGATGAAAACAAGACCGGGGGATTCTCGACCTACTTCGCCTTCTCCGACGGTGCGATCGATCCCAATGCCCAAGCGACCGTGCCGACGAATACGACTGTGCAATATCTGGACTATGGCGACGAGTACCTTGAATTGCTGCACAAAAGTCAGACGGAAAACAACGACTCGCGTGTGAGGACCAATCTCGGCGAGGGACCCTACGGAAGGGAAAACCGGGCGGTGGTTACGTGGCCGAACAAGTTCATCGGCAATGCGGACAGCAGTCCGATGATTCGGGATTGCGACATCCTCTACTATCGTTATGCCCTTGCCGTGATGCTGGATGCCGAGTTGAAATATTACCGCAGGGACTATGCGGGGGCGCTGGCTTCGCTGAATATCATCGCCAAACGGGCGTACGGGAAGGAGAACTTCTATACTTCCGCCACGCAAGGCGATGTCTTGAAGGCGTTGTGCAACGAATACTTGCTGGAGTTTCCTTGTGAAGGCGTTGTCTGGTGGGCATTGATCCGCCTCGATCGGATTTGGGAGTACAACGCGGACCTGAAGGCGCGCAAGGATGCTGCCAACATCCTGTTGTGGCCCATCAGCAAGAGTGCCCGCGACAAAAATTCGAACCTTGCCCAAACGGAGGGATGGTATTGATCGAAAACCTAAAATTACGGAACATGAGACTGAATTTCAAAAAATATATGGCGGGGCTGGCGACTGCGGCGACGCTGCTTCTGACAGCCTGCTACGAGGATCATACGGATTTGGAGGACCGGACGACGCGGATTCGCATCAGTCCTGAAATCGAAGCGTTCGAAGCGGACGGAACTGCGTCCGTGTCGGGTAACAGCAATGTCACGTCGGTGGTGCTGGTCAAGGTCGGCACCCGTGTATCCCGCATGGAGTGGGAGGCGGAACTCGTCGACTGGATGCCCTCGGTCGATGAGACCGGGCCGTGGGCAACGATCCAGCGTGTACCCGTCGTTTCGCAGTATACGGAGATTGCCGGACCAAATACCGTCGCCGTGACGCAATCCGGTTTCGAGTTGACTGCATTGCCCAATACGGGATACGGACGCCGGTGTACGGTGCGCATTACGGCCGAGGACGGTACGGTGCAGGATTACGAACTGTTCCAGTACGGCGAGCTGGCCGATGCTGAGGTGGTGCCGGCGCTCGAATCGGTAGAGATATCTTTTCAGGGCGATCCTGTCGATCTGGCCTATACCACGAATATGGGCGACAAGTATGCCTATGCGATCGCTTACGAGGAGGGCGGCGCCGAGGGCTGGTTGACGGCCGAGCACCGCGGCGAAGGTTTGCTGACGCTGACCGCCGAGCCGTGGGACGACATGGAACGGGATCGCCGGGCGACGCTGACGATCACCGTGGGCGACGACGAAACGAGCAAAGCGGCGGTGGACATTCCCGTCGTGCAGCTTAGGAAGGCGGAATACTATTATGTTTACGGCTCTGCGCTGGGCGAGGAGGCTGCCACGGCGTTGCAGATGAAGCGCGAGTCGGACGACTCCTATCGTGTCAGCGGATTCTTCTTCGCCACGGAGGACAATCTGATCTGCATCAACAAGGATTCACGGGCCGGCGATCCGAGTTGGTATCTCGGTGCCGACGGCGAGCTGAAGAACTGGGCCCGGAATGTTACGGCTTCGGATTTGAAGATCGAAGCGAACGGTTATCGTACGCTGACGGTGGATTTCGCTGCGGGTACGTGGAACTGGATACGTCAGAACAGTACGCCCAATTGCATGCCCGACGAAGAACTTGCGAACTATCCTACGAAGGATTACCCGACGGCGTCCGGCGGAGTCAAGACATGGATGACCGTCAGCCTGCATTGGAACGGCGGACCCGGCATCGGAGCCGTCAAGCTCGGATCGGGACTCGTCGGTGGCTCCAAAACCGGCGGATACGGCAAGCCCAGCGATACGACTGTGCCCTACGACGTTCGCAATCCGGCTTATGATACGGCCGAAAACGGCGGAGGCATCGAGGAACTTCGGGCGAATGACGGAACCCCGCTGGCTTCCAAATACGGCCGGTTGTATTCCTCTTTCGAGGCTGTTACGGGGCAGCCCAACGGTGCATTGAACAAGGCCTATCAGATCGCTTCGCCTTACGGCGAGCCGGGTGCCGTGCTGGTCGATGCGACCGGAACCGCCGTCACGATCGAAAACATCCTCATGGCGACGCTCGCTGCGGCGGACGACGATGCGAAGGCCGAGGCCGAGCATCCCGTGTTGAAGATGCAGATACAGGGGATTTGTCCCTATGGCTGGCATATCGCCAACCTTCAGGACTGGAAAGATCTGATCTGGGCCGCAGCGCAGGCTTCGAAGGGTTCGCGGTACGAAATCGCCGAGTCGTCGGCCAGCTATAAGGCCATCGGCGGAGGTTCGATCGCCAATCTGTCTACGATTCTGTTCGACGCTTCATGGAATACCTATTCCTCCGGATCGCCCATATCGCCGCTGGCGCCCGATTTCGGGTTCAACATGTTCATTCAGGGATGGCGCCTCTACGATACCGGATATAATTACGGCGCTACCTCCGGCGATCCCCGGTTTTATGCGTGGATTCCGCTTCTGGGGCAGTATACCTCCAAGAAAACTTCGTTCTGGCGCATATACATCAGCGGACACACCAAAACCGACATGACGCTGAACGACGGGTTCGATCTGGGCAACGGTTCGGGCGCTGCGATACGCTGCGTGAAGAATTATAAATAAGGAACAAATCAAAAAAAGAATCATGATACGAAAAATCATATGCATGTTGACATTGGCCGCCGCCTTCGTCGGTTGTACGAAGGACGAATGGCCCGATCAGCCCGACTGGAGCAGGATTCCCGATCCGAGCATTCCGGTCGACGACGGATTCATGAAGCCGGCGGCGTGTTCCAATACGGTCGTTGCCCATCGCGGAGGAGCTGCCGAATGCGGTGCGCCGGACAACTCGATGGCGGCGTTGGAGTACGCCATGAGTCTGGGATGCTACGGCATGGAATGCGACATTTACTGGACTAAGGACAACGACATCATCGTGGCGCATGCCAACGGCGACTGCAAGGTCAATAACCTGCAGCCGTGGACGGCTACCGTGGCAGAGTTGCGCGCTGCAGGGCGGTTGTCGAACGGTGAGGAACTGCCCACCCTCGAAGAGTTTATCCGCCGGGTGATGGTCGAGGGCAACTGTACGCGTCTGGTGCTCGACGTCAAGCGTGTGGACAAACCCTATGCCCAGCCCGAATATGTGATCAATGCGGCGCGCCGTGCGTGCGAGATCGTCACTGAAATGAAGGCGAAGCATTTCGTCGAACTGATCTGCACGGGATTCAACCTCGATGCGATGAAGGCTGCGCACAATTGCGCCGTAATCGCCGAAGTGCCTATCGGCATGAACTCGTCGCGCTCCGGGAAGGAGTACGGCACGCTCGGCTTCGGGTGGGCCAACCTTTCGGCGGCAAGCGGAATGGATGCGGCGGCGGGCGGAAAGGGGTCCCGCTCGCTCGAAGAGTACGAGAAGGCGGGTGTGGCTCTGTCGGTCTACAATGTTGACCAGCGGGCGGGAGACGGCAATGCCGTTTATTCGACCGCTGCCGTGAATTATTACATTGCGAATTACAAACGTTTCCGCACGTTATGTTCGAATTATCCCAAGTGGCTGATCGGGAAGATCGACCATGCTTACAAGGTGTACGACGGCATTCGCAGCGAGGCGGATTTCGAGGCTTTCGAGGAATCGCTCGCCAGCGATCCGACGGGGCGCCGTTTTCTCGACGGCAACGGCGAGGTGGTGCTCCATTGCGATCTGACGCTGAACGGGTTCGTGCCTTTGTCGAATTTTTCGGGCACGTTCAACGGAAACGGCAAGACGCTCACGATCGGTTATCGCGGCGACGCGCAGCAGATCGGTCTGTTCAAACGTCTCAGCGGCACGGTACGGAACCTGACCGTCGCCGGACGCTTCGAATCGGTACGCAGCGACGACAGCGAAATTCATCTGGGGGCATTCGCGGCCGAAACCGACAATGCGGCGATCGAGAATTGTACGAACAGGGCGGAAATCGTTGTCGCAGACGCTGCCGATGCTACGCCGCGCACCATGATCCTGAGCGGATTCGTCGGAAAGGCTTTCAACGGCGTGACGCTTCGCAACTGCCGGAACACCGGAAATATCTCGTTTTCATCGCCTGCTCTTTATATGATCGGAGGCTTTGTCGGAGCTGTTCAGGAAGACGACGGGCTGTACACGATCGCCGACTGCCACAACACGGCCGACTTTGACAATGCGGGCAGTAATTCGGGCTGGAATTTCATGGGCGGCATTGCGGGCAAAACGATCAGCCGGCAGCTCGTTCCGGGCGAGACGTCGAATTACCGGCTTATCGTCGAAGAATGCTCCAGTACGGGTACGATCAGCATTGCCGGGCCGTCGAAAGTGCGCGCTTCGGGCATCGTGGCCCAAACACAGGGCGCTTACCGGATCAGCGGATGCACGTTTTCCGGAGCGATCGAGAGTACGGACGTCACCAAACGCGACGTCGTGATAGGCGGTATCATGGCCATGGCCGACAAGGAGTGTGTCGGGCTGGTCGAAGGATGCACTTTCAGCGGACGGATTTCGGCTGCGCAGGCCGGTGCCAACAACTTTTTCGGCGGCATATACGGTAACAACGGAGGTGCCGCGAGCGTTGTGAACGATTGCCGGACCACGGCTTCTGCCTATGTCGGCTGTCCCATCGGCAAGTCGGTGGGGATGCTTGCCGGGCGTCCCAACAAGAAGGGCTTTACGGTCAGCAATTGCCGGATCGCCGGAACCGTAACGAACAAACAGGGCGCGGCAGTGGTGATCACGGCCGATAACCTTGAAGATTGGATGTTTGCCGGATATGGTACCTCCGTAGCGGTGACTCTGAAAAACAACGGTTACAACGACGGAAAATAGCACGGAAAGATACTAACTCTAAATTATTCGAAAAATGAAAAAACTATTGTTGACGGGCATCGCGCTCGTCGGAGCGGCGCTCGTGTTTGCACAACCCCGGCTGGTCGCGCACCGCGGCTTTTACACGACGCCGGGATCAGACGAAAATACGATATCGAGTCTGATCAATGCGCAGCAGCTGGGCGTATACGGCGTGGAATTCGATGTCAACCGGACCTCTGACGGGGAGTTGATAGTTGTCCACGGTCCCAAAGTCGGCGATCGGCTAGACGCGCAAAGGGACACGTATGCGGAGATCAGCCGGGTCGTATTGCCGGGCGGCAATCGGATACCTACGCTCCGCGAATTTCTGGAGCAGGGCCGGAAGGACCCCGGAACGAAGTTGATTCTGGAATTGAAGAAACACAAGACGCCTGAGATCGAAACCCGGATCGTCGAAGAGATCGTGTCGCTCTGTAAGAAACTGAACATGCTGGACCAAATGGAGTTCACGTCCTTCAGCGAGCACGCCTGCAGGGAGTTCCGGCGCTTGGCTCCGCAGAACAAAACACTGTATATTTCCAATTCGCTTTGGACGCCCATCAATGCCGATGTCGCTAAGAAGGAGGGTTTTCAACTCTCTTACAGCATGTATGTGTTTATGAGCCGGCCCGAACTGATCGACCGCATGAATGAAATCGGCGTAGAATCGACACTCTGGATCGTAGACAATCCGGAGGTCGTGGACTGGGCCGTCAAACATAATGTGGGTTTTATTTCGAGTAATTTTCCCGACCGGATCAAAGCGTATCTCGATGCGCTCCGGACAGTGGAAACTGCCCGTAATGGCGCCTGCAATCTGATCAGATAAGACACAATCTCATAACTCAAATTTATCATGAAAAAAGTAATCGCAATTATCGGTTCCGGCATGATGGGTTCCGCTCTGGCGTTTCCTGCCGCCGAAAACGGTCATGAAGTGCGTTTGGTAGGCACGCACCTCGACCGTGACATCATCGACGAATGCCGCCGCAGCAACAAGCATCCCAAATTCGACAGAGCGTTCCCCGTCGGAGTAAAATATTATCAGATCGAGGAATACAGAGAGGCAGTCGCCGGAGCCGATTTCGTTATCGGCGGTGTTTCGTCGTTCGGTGTGGATTGGTTCCTGAACGAGATACTGGTAAATCTCGATCCCCGGTTGCCGGTGTTGTCTGTCACCAAAGGGCTTATCAATCTCGAAGACGGAACGTTGATTTCTTATCCCGATTATTGGCGGTCGGAGCTGAAGAAAAGGGGCGTCGACCGAGAGGTCTGCGCGGTCGGCGGCCCCTGCACCTCTTATGAACTGGTATTCCACGACCAGACCGAGGTGGCTTTCTGCGGCAGGGACACCGCTTCCCTCCGACTGTTCAAAGAGACGCTTTCGACCTCTTACTATCACATTTCGCTGACCCATGACGTGATCGGTCTTGAGAGCGCCGTAGCGTTGAAAAACGCGTATGCGCTGGCCGTCGCCATGACCATCGGTTTGGTCAACCGCCATCATGGCGCGGATGCCGGGTTGCATTACAACTCGCAGGCCGGAGCATTCTATCAGGCGGTCAAGGAGATGCGCCGGCTGCTTAAGATACAGCAGGCGACCGAAGACTGCGAGAACATCGGTATCGGAGATCTTTACGTGACGGTTTACGGCGGTCGGACCCGCAGAATCGGTATTCTACTCGGTGAAGGGAAGAGTTATTCCGAAGCGATGGATATTCTGGCCGGTGTGACCCTCGAATCGCTGGTCGTGGCGCGCCGGGTTGCAAAGGCGATTTACCGCAAGGCGGAATTGGGTCAGGTCTCCCTGCAGGACTTCCCGATGCTGGTACATGCCAACGATGTCCTCGACAACGGGAAGGATGCCGAACTTCCATGGGAGACGTTCACGTTCGATCATACGGCAAACTGAACGGAGCGGTTACAGCAATGAAAACAACAATCAAAGCGGCCGTAGCCGCCGGCCTGTTCATCCTGACCCTGTTTCCGGGATGCGCGCAGCGGCAAACGAATAAAGCGAATCTGCGCCTGCTCTACTGGAATATCCAGAACGGCATGTGGTCGGGACAGGGTGACAACTATACGCGTTTTGTCAATTGGGTGAGCGCCCAGAACCCCGACGTTTGCGTGTGGTGTGAATCGGTAACCAACTACAAAACGGCTTCAGATGAGAAGATAAGACCCGAAGAGGCCTATCTGCCGGAACATTGGGGCGAACTGGCCCGGCGCTACGGACATGAATATTGGTATAAGGGCGGACACCGCGACAATTTCCCGCAGGTCATTACGTCGAAATACCCGATCGAGAACGTGGCTCGTCTGATCGGAGCCGTTCCCGACAGCATTGTCTCCCACGGTGCGGGATGGGCGCAGATTCGGAAAAACGGTCATACGGTCAATATCGTTTCGCTGCATACATGGCCGCAGGTCTATGGTTTCGGTCTGGCCGACAAGCAGGAACGCAAGGCCAGCGCCGTGGCGCGCGAGGGTGACAGGTTTCGCCGCATGGAGATCGAATACGTGTGCAACCATACGATCGGATCGGTTGCCGGTGCGGAAAAGCAACTATGGATGATGATGGGGGATTTCAACTCCAAATCGCGTGTCGATAATTACGAGTACAGATTTCCGGAGGATACGACCGCCTTTCTGGTCCATGATTACATACGTCAGCACACGCCGTATGTGGATGTGATCGCAGCGAAATACCCCGGCGAATTCCAGACGACGACCGGCCGGCGTTTCCGGATAGATTATGTTTACTGCACCCGTCCGCTTTACGATCGGATCGTCAGTGCGCGGGTCGTAAGCGACGAGTACACTACGCCTGTCCGTGATCCGCAGGAACTGCGCAATTTCTGGCATCCTTCGGATCACCGCCCGATCATCATAGATTTCGACATGCGTTGATGCGGATTTTGATGACTAAAGACTTTGCAATATGTCGATGACCAATTCCAAACTAACGCGTGTAGCGGACAATATCCGAATTTTGTCGGCCTCTA
>ENA-OOYX01000524-OOYX01000524.1-human-gut-metagenome-genome-assembly--contig:-NODE-524-length-23284-cov-1.740238_pt1 | contig 23284 bp, 28 predicted proteins | sample MGYA00241182_ERZ501387 | MGnify/ENA primary metagenome ERZ501387 (study PRJEB25962, sample SAMEA2042740) | human gut metagenome | biome: human gut; feature: human-associated habitat; material: faeces...
GCTAAAAAATTAGAAAAAGAAGGACTTTATACAATGGGAGATATCGCAAAATGTTCACAAGGTACAGAGAATGAATATTATAATGAAAAACTTCTTTATGATTTATTTGGTGTTAATGCTGAGTTACTTATTGACCATGCATGGGGTTATGAATCATGTACAATGAAAGATATTAAAAATTATAAACCCGAAAGAAATAGTATTGGAACAGGTCAGGTATTAAGTCGTCCTTATAATTTTGAAAAAACAAAATTGATTGTTAAAGAAATGTTAGATTTGTTAGCACTTGATTTAGTAGAAAAAGGATTAGTAACCAATCAAATTGTTTTAACGATTGGTTATGATAAAGATAATGAATATCATGGAGAAATGATGATTGATCGTTATAATCGAAAGATTCCTAAACATGCACATGGAACAATCAATTTAGAGCGTTATACTTCATCATCAAAATTGATAATTAAAGAAGTAATAAAGAAATTTGATGAAATAGTAAATAGGAATTTAATGGTTAAAAGAATCAATATTTCAGCATCCAATGTTTTATATGAAGATAAAGTAAAAGATATGATTTATCATCAACAATTGAATTTATTTACAAATCATCAAAATATAAATCAAAAAGATGAAAAAGAAGCTTTAGAAAAAGAAAAGAATTTACAAAAAGCAACTCTTAAAATCAAACAAAAATATGGTAAAAATGCAATTCTTAAAGGAATGAATTTAGAAGAAGGAGCAACAACAAGAGAAAGAAATGAAATTATAGGGGGACATAAAGCGTAATGGCCACAATAAAAAATATTCATGATTATAGTGATATCATAAATCTTCCTTATAAAAAATCTAAAAAATATAAACATATGTCTCAAAAAGATCGTGCAGCACAGTTTGCTCCTTTTGCTGCTCTTACAGGACATAAACAACTTATTCAAGAAACCCAAAGGCTAACAGAAGATAAAAAGGAGCTTGATGAAAATAAAAAAAGTATTTTAAATCAAAAATTACTTTATTTTATAGAAACTAAAGAAAAGATAAAAATTACTTACTTCAAAAAAGATCAAAAAAAATCAGGTGGAGATTATTTGACGACCATTCAAAGAATAAAAAAGATAGATTCAATTTATAAAACAATTACTCTTCAAAATGGTCAAATTATTAAAATGGAAGACATTTATGAAATCGAACAATAGGTCATATTCGTTGAATCCCTTATTTATTAGAGATATAATATTTGTAAGAAAGAAGGGGTGAATATGAAGGATATGAACGCATTAAATCATAAGTTACAAACCATGACAAGAAAGGAGTTAGGGGCAATTTGTAAATCACATAATTGTAAAATCAATGATGATAATTTATCGATTGCTTTACATTTGATGAAGAATAATCCTTCATCAATCCTAATCGAAGAATATCAAATTATATTTCTTATTGAATTAAAGAAAGAAACTTCTAAAGAAATATCAGATGAATTCGAAGATATCTTAAAACATGATTTCATTCATGAAATCGAATTACTTCATTAATAGCACATAAGTGCTATTTTTGTTTAATCAAAATGCTATTTATATGCTATAATGATGAATTGAGGAGAAATTTATGAAAAAAATTGAAAATACCGTTATAGGCCTTATTTTGATCATTATTGGAGTTATTATCGGACTAAATGCTTTTCATATTACAAATATAGATTTATTCTTTGATGGATGGTGGACATTATTTATTATTGTTCCTTGTTTTTTTGGTTTATTTAAAGATCAAGATAAAACAGGAAACATCATAGGTTTGATTGTAGGTATCTATTTATTGCTTTATTGTCAAGGATTAATAAATTTTCAATTTGCATGGAAATTAGTGGTTCCTGTTATCTTTGTATTAATAGGATTGAGAATGATTTTTAAAGATACTTTTAATAAAAAGAAACCTCGTCAAAATATTTATGATAATCAGTTATATACAGGTGGAAATTATGATGTTACTTTTAATGGATTGATATTAGATTTATCAAAGGCTTATTTAAATGAGGAAACGAACATTACGATTTCAACTTTGTTTGGTGGGGTTGATTTATATTTGCCAGATGATGTAAATATTCAAATACAATCATCTAATTTTTTAGGTGGTGTCGATCTTCATAAAAGAGAAAATAAAATAGAAAATACAAAAGTTATTTATCTTAATGCACGTTGTATTTTTGGTGGTATAAATATTAAATAAAAGGAGTCAATAGAATGGAAAGAAATTATCCAGAAATTATTATTTCAGATGAAGGTGTTACTTGGCTTGATAAAGGCCAAATGTGGATGTATAAAAATAATTTAGAACAATGTGATCCTCAAATAAAAAATGGTGAACTTGTTGATATTGTTACAAATAAAGGAAGATATTTAGGAACAGGTTTTATTTCTTTAAAAAGTCATATTACGGTACGTATTTTATCTAAAGATAGAAAAGAAATAATTGATCGTGAATTTTTTAAAAAGAGAATTCAACAAGCTTATGATTTTAGAAAAACTGTTGAAGGAGACAATTTATCTAATTGTCGTTTAATTTTTGGAGAAGCTGATTTATTACCTGGACTTGTGATAGATCGTTATAATGATATTTTAGTAAGTCAAATCAGTTCTTATGGTTTAGAACAAATTAAAGATATGATTTATGAAATTGTTTTAGATGTCTTAAAAGCAGATGGAGAAGATGTTAAAGGTATTTATGAAAGAAATGATATCCAAATTAGAACTAAAGAAGGTTTAGAACAATATAAAGGCTATTATAAAAATAAAGATTTACCTACACAAACAATTATTAATGAAAATGGTTTATTATTACATGTAGATGTTGAAAATGGACAAAAAACGGGATATTTTTTAGATCAAAAATCAAATCGTTATTTACTTAGAAAAATTGCTCATGGAAAACGTGTCGTTGACTGTTTTAGTCATACAGGTGGTTTTGCCTTAAATGCTGCTATGGGAAATGCTAGTCATGTTGTTTCTGTTGATGTTTCTAAAACAGCATTAGATCAAGGATATCAAAATGCTAAACTTAATCATTTAGAAGAAAAAATTGATTTTGTACAAGCAGATGTCTTTGATTATTTAGATGAATTAAAAGAAAATGAATTTGATATAATTGTTTTAGATCCACCAGCATTTACGAAATCAAGAAGAACTGTTCAAAAAGCTTATAATGGTTATAAAAGAATCAATAAACAAGCAATGAAAGTTTTAAAAAATGGAGGATATCTTATTACATGTAGTTGTTCACGTTTTATGGAAACAGCTAATTTTGAAAAAATGTTAAGAGAAGCTGCAAGTGAAGCAGGCGTTGTTTTAAAACAAGTTTCTGTTACTCAACAAAATGCAGATCATCCTATTTTATGGACAATGGAAGAAACATCTTATTTAAAATTCTATATTTTCCAAATTATTTAAGAGTTAGATTTTTTCTGACTCTTTTCTAAATTATTTCCTTGGAAATAATTTATTGCAACAAAATAACAGAAAGAATATAATATATATTGGGTGAAAAAGATGGACAAAAGTACAAATGCGGTTGCTTATGCACCGGGATATTATATTCGAGATATACTTACAACTTTAAATATCTCTTATAACGATTTTGCACAAAAGATGGATATGAATCTAGATGAAGTGACACAACTTATTTTAGGGGAATGTGAACTTAATGAAGAAATTGCTAAAAAATTAGAAGCTTTTTTTCATGTAGAAGCATCACGTTGGCTTACTTTAGAAAAGCAATATCGTATGACAAAGAAATGATTTCATTTCTTTTTTCTTTGCTAAAATATGCTTTATAAGCATAATATTATCTACAATAAAAGTATTGGAATAATAAAAATAAAGAAGATAAAATATCACTATACATTTAAGTTATAGTAGATTACACAATTATTATTGTACATCTTGAATTAAAAGAAATAGAATAGTAAACAGGAGGGATAATATGAAGAAAAAGAAAACATTTGATATGTTAAATGGTTCTATTTGGAACAAGCTCATACTTTTTGCTTTACCATTAGCAGCAAGTAGTATTTTACAACAATTATTTAATGCAGCAGATGTTGCTGTTGTTTTGCAGGAAGTGGGGCATTAGCTGCCGTTGGAGCAAATGGTCCAATCATTAATTTACTTGTTAACTCATTTGTAGGGTTATCAATAGGTGCTAATGTTGTTATTGCATCATTTATAGGACAAAATGATGAAAAGAGAACATCACTTGCAGCACATACTTCAATTTTAATGTCGGTGACTATTGGAATTGTTTTATTGTTTGTAGGATTCTTTTTCGCAAGACCTATTTTAGAGTTGATGTCAACACCAGATGATATTATTAATCTTGCAGAAGTATATTTAAAAATTTATTTTATTGGGGTTCCTTTTGTCATGCTCTATAACTTTGCTGCAGCTGTTTTAAGAAGTAAAGGAGATACTCAAAGACCACTTATTGCATTATTTATTGGTGGAGTCATTAACGTTATTTTAAATTTATTCTTTGTTGTTGTTTTACATATGTCTGTAGAAGGAGTAGCTATTGGAACTGTTGTTTCTAATATCTTTAGTTCTATGATGTTACTTTATTGGTTAATACATGAAACAGATGCTTTAAGAATTGATTTAAAAGAATTAAAAATTAATGGAAGAATTTTAAAAAGAATTGCGAAAATTGGGGTTCCAGCTGGTTTACAAGGTATGGTTTTCTCTATTTCAAATGTTTGCATTCAATCATCATTAAATGCTTTAGGATCAGATGCTATTGCAGCTAGTTCAGCAGCTTTAAACTATGAATATTTTGCTTATTATATATTAAGTTCATTTGCTCAAGCTGCGGTTACATTTATTGGACAAAATTATAGTGCTAAAAAATATGACCGTTGTAAAAAGATTACACTTCAATCTTTCTTATTAGGGGGAGCAACAACAATGGTTGCTTGTATGATATTTGTAATCTTTGATCATTTCTTTATTAGTTTCTTTACATCAGATGTTTCAGTAGCTAGTTTAGCTTATACAAGAATGAAAATTATTTTACCATTCCAATTCCTTAACATGTCAATTGAAGTTTTCTCAAGTGTAATGAGAGGTGTTGGTTATTCAAGTGTTCCAGCAGGTATTTGTGTTGCGGGAATTTGTGGAGTAAGACTTGCTTACTTATATACAATTTATCCATCAATTGCCTCATACGATCATTTATTAATCATTTATCCAATTAGTTGGTTTGTTACTGTATTAGCACTAGCACTTGTTTATTTCATTCATGTACGCCCAAAAGTTTATCATCATCAAGCAGCCAATTAAGGCTGTTTTTCTTATCTCTACGATGCGTTTGTTTACATTTTGTATGAATATACATAAAATGCAAGTGAGGTGAAAGTTATGAATCAAGAAAAAATAGGAAGTTTTATTGCTCAAAGAAGAAAAGATAAAAAGCTTACACAAGCTAAGCTTGCAAGCTATTTAGGAATTAGTGATCGGACAATTTCTAAATGGGAAAGAGGAAAGGGTCTACCAGATCCTATGTATATGTTAGAACTCTGTCAAATATTAGATATTTCAGTCAATGAGCTGTTAACGGGAGAATTTATCGAAGAAAGAAATTATCAACAAAAAGCAGAAGATAATTTATTAATGATGGCCAATCAAGAAGTAAAACAAACAAAGAAAATGTTCTTTTATGAAAATGTTATTGGCATTGGTTCAACGAGTATCTTTTTGATTTTAATTTTTATGTCTGTTTATTTTGTTGAAAACAGTGTATTAAAAGTCATCTTGTTTATCTTAAGCTTTATCTTTTTGATTATTGGTGTATCAATTGCTTTAAAAATAGAAACAGAAGAAGGCTATTATGAATGTCAAAAGTGTCATCATAAATATATTCCAAGCTATCAACAAGTTTATTTTGCAATGCATTATGGAAGAACAAGATATATGAAATGTCCACATTGTCAAAAAAGAAGTTGGCAAAAAAAGATTTATTCAAAATAAAAATTCGTTATAATAAAGATATAAAAAGAAAAGGAATTTGAAAGATGAATAAACATATAGAAAAAGCAAAAGAATTAAGAAATGCTACACCCATAGTTCATAATTGTGCACAAACAATTATGGAAGTTTATGCCGATGATTTAGGAATCAATAAAGAACTTGCTAATCATTTGGGATGTAACTTTGGTGGTGGTATGAAATGTGGGAGCGTCTGTGGTGCTATTACCAGTGGTTTAATGATTTTAGGAGCAAAAGGAATTGATTCACCAGCAAAAGTGAACCAATTTATCAAAACAATTTCTAATAATCATCATGGACTTATTAATTGTGCAGATTTACTTAAAGAAAATGCAAAGAATGGTGGACAAAAGAAACCTCATTGTGATGGGATGATTCAAGAAGTAATCGAACTTATTGATCAAATGGAGAAAGAAAATGATTGAAGAAATTGAACAAGGCATGATTTTATATACTCAAGGAAATAAAATCAAACATGATGTTGCCCATTTTTTAAAAGTGCATCAATATGCACGTATTATTGGAAAATTAGAGCATTTAGAAAAAAGAGAACAAGAAATACTCGAAGTAGCTGCTATTGTTCATGATATAGCTTGTCCAATGTGTCGTGAAAAATATGGAAATTCTGCAGGATATTTACAAGAACAAGAAGGACCAGCTTTAGTAAAAGATTTCTTAAAAAATTATTCTTTAGATGAAGCTTTTATTGAACGTGTGGCTTATTTAGTAGGACATCATCATACGTATAAAGATGTAGATGGTTTAGATTATCAAATTTTATTAGAAGCTGACTTTTTAGTAAATGGTGATGAATCGAATTTAACTAAAGAAGCTATCGAAAAAATGAAAAAGAATGTTTTTAAAACAAAAACAGGAATAGAACTATTAAATCATATTTTTGAATTATAAAATATGTTATAATGAAAGTCCTTGGCAGGGGCGTGAAAAAGCAATGTGAAAACATTGTTTTTTCTTTTTAAGAAATAATTTTGTTTTTTATAAAGGCTTTGTTATAATAGTCGCAAAGGTAGGTAGAAAAATGTATAAATTAATAGCATTAGATTTAGATGGAACATTAACAGATAAAAATAAAAATATTTTAGAAGAAACAAAGCAAGAACTTATTAAATTAGCACAAAAAGGTGTTATTATTGTTTTAGCTTCTGGAAGACCAACAGCTGGTATCTTTAAAGAAGCAAAAGAATTAACTTTAGATCAAGTAGGAGGATATTTATTATCTTTCAATGGAGCAAGAGTTTTAGATTATAAAACAAATGAAGTTGTTTATGAACAAACATTATCAAGTGAAGTTGCTCATGAAATGTATGATCGTGCCAAAGCATTTGGTTTATCACCACTTACATATAACGCTACTGAAATCATTACAGAAGATATTGGAGATCATTGGATTCAATTAGAAAGTTTCACAACAAAAATGAATATTAAACATGTTCAAGATTTTAAAAAAGAAGTGAACTTTGATGTCAATAAAGTATTGATTACTGGAGAACCTGCATATGTGGCTCAAATTTTAGATGAATTCAAAGCTCCATATGAAGGAAAGATGTCTATTTATAGAAGTGATCCTTATTTTATTGAATGTATGGCAAATGGAATTGATAAAGCTGCTTCTTTAGATGTTTTATGTAAGAAATTAGGAATTAAACAAGAAGAAACAATTGCTTTTGGTGATGGTTATAATGATTTATCATTAATTGAATATTGTGGATATGGTGTTGCTATGGAAAATGCTGTAGATGAAGTAAAAGAAAGAGCAAACTACATTACTTTATCTAACAACGATAATGGAATTGCTTATTGTTTAAAACAATTAGAAGAAAAAGGACTTATTTAAACTCTTAAGAAATTAAGAGTTTTTTAAAATGATAAAAAAACAAATCGCTTTTCATAGCACAGAAATAGAAGAAGTATACACCCTTTATCAACAAGCATTTCCAAAAAATGAACAAATGGATTTAACTCGATTATTTGATGAATTACATTTAGGCGCTATTTATGGTTATTATCAAGAAAATCAACTTGTAGGTTTTGCTATTTTATGTATTCAAAGTCAAATAGCGCATATTTTATATCTTGCTGTAAAAAAAGAATATCGTGATCAAGGTATAGGAAGCTATATTCTTAATGATCTAGCAAAACAATATGATTCTAAAAAGATTATTGTAGATATTGAAAAAATTAAAGATACTTCTAATAAAGAACAAAGAATAAAAAGAAAACAATTTTATTTAAAAAATGATTTTAAAGAAACAGATGTCTTTTATACTTGGCAAGGAGAAGATTATGTTATTTTAAGTAGAAATGGAATTGTTCAAAAAAAAGAATTTTGGAATTTTTGGGATTCCTTAAAGAAGGAGAAAAAATGAAGTTAGTTGCACCTAAACTATCCTATATAGAAAAAACAAGTTTTGAAGAATGTTTAAAAAAAATGAAATTTCAAGATGTTCATATTGATCAAAATATTCAACAAAGAACAATTATTCAAGATTTAACTTTTGATGGTTGTCTTTTTGAAAATATTGATTTTACTAAAGTTTCATTAAAGCATCTTGATTTAATAGATGTTACTTTTGATAAATGTGATCTATCAAATCAAAATTTTGATCATCAATATTTAAATCGTGTACAATTTAAAAACTGTAAATTAACAGGGACTTCTTTTATTGAAACAAATTTAAAAGATGTTTTATTTGATCATTGTCAGGGACGTTATAGTAATTTATCATCAAGTCAATTGTTAAATGTTATGTTTGATCATTGTGATTTACAAGAAGCATCATTTTATGATGCAAACTTTAAAAAAATACAATTTAATGAAACAAATTTAATACAAAGTGAACTTGCTTCATTACATCATAAAGGATTAGATTTATCTACATGTCAAATACAAGGGGCAATGTTTGATCTTGCAAGTTTAAAAGGATTGATTATTAATGATTTTCAAGCTGTAGATTTAATAGGGATCCTTGGTGTTAAAGTAAAATAAAAATGTTGTCATTTGGCAACATTTTTATGCTATATAAGCAAGTAATAATTTTAAAGTATTTTCTACAGCTTGAAGATGTGTTCTTTCCATACCATGACTAGCTGCTACACCTGGGCCAATTAAAGCGCCTTTAATATTTTGACCACCACGTAAAGCGGCTGAAACATCACTGCTGTAATAAGGATAAATATCAATAGCGTATTGTAACTGATGCGTACTTGCAAGTTCAATGAGTTTAGAAGTTAAATCATAATCATAAGGTCCACTACCATCTTTAGCACAAATACTGACATCATATTCACTACAAGCTAAATCTTCACCAATACATCCCATATCTACAGCAATCAATTCATCAATATCAGGATGAATATAACTACTTCCGTGTCCTACTTCTTCATAAGTAGAAATAATAATAATGAGATTATGTCTGGGTTTAATATGATTATTAGCTAAATGCTTAAGTATTCCAAATAAAATAGCGACAGACATTTTATCATCTAAAAAACGTGATTTAATAAAACCAGATGCTGTAATTTCAGTTTTAGGATCATAAGCAATATAATCACCATTTTGAATACCTAAAGCTTGTACATCTTCTTTATTTTTAACTACTTCATCAATTCTTACATGCATATTTTCACAATCTCTTGGTGCACTTTTAGCATCTTTATAAACATGAACAGCAGGATAATTAGAAAGAATTGTTCCTGTATAACATTTACCACTTCTTGTATGAATACGACAATATTCACCATCCAATGTAGGAATAATTGGACCACCAACATTTGTAAAAGCTAATGTGCCATCACTTTTAATACTTCTAACCATTAATCCTAAAGTATCCACATGACCACAAAATCCTACTGTATAATCATCTTGACCTTCAACATAAATTTCTAGATTTCCTTTATTTGTTTGATGCGTATGAAATCCTAAATTCTCAGCTTCTTTTTGACAATGGTGAATGACTTCTTTGGTATATCCAGAAGGACTATCAATTGCCATGATTTCTTTTAAAAAGTTTATGATATAATCATTCATTTTACTACCTCCTAAAGGTATTATATCATAATAAATTGTACTTGATTTCATACAATTTGATTGACAAGTATGTTGGACTTTGTTATTCTTGAAAAGACAAAATAGAAGAATTGGTAGAGGTGCATGAATCAAGAGTAATTGTTGATAATGTTTGGTGACAGTCAACAATGAAAGGGAAACGTGCCGAAGAAAATAACAGCACCAAATGTTATTTATCTGGGAAATTATAAAATATATAATTTCTTGTCACTTTTTAGTGGAGAGCTATCTTGTATGTAAAGTACTTTGATATTCTCAAGGTACTTTTTTTATGGAGGAAAAGAATGAATTATGTAAAGACAATATGGGCTTTATTACCGCCTGTAATCGCAATTATTTTTGCTTTAAAAACAAAAGAAGTTTATATTTCATTACTCATTGGAATAGTTTCAGGAACTTTATTACTAACAAATTTTCATCTTGTTGAAAGTTTAAATTTATTGTTTGATACAGTTGTTAATTGTTTAAGTAAACCTTCTAATATTGGAATTTTAATATTTTTAGTAATGTTAGGAATTATTGTAACTTTAATGACTAAAAGTGGAGGAAGTCAAGCTTATGGAAAATGGGCTAAAAAGAAGATGAAATCTTCTAAACAATCTTTGTTTTCTACTTTTATTTTAGGCGTTGTTATCTTTGTTGATGATTACTTTAACTGTTTAACAGTTGGAAGTGTTATGCGTGAAATCACAGATGAATTTAAAGTTTCAAGAGCAATGCTTGCCTATATTATTGATAGTACAGCAGCACCTGTTTGTATTATTGCACCTATTTCATCATGGGCTGCAGCTGTAAGTGGTTATACCTCAGGGGATGGTTTTCAATTGTTTTTAAATACAATTCCTTTTAATCTTTATGCTCTTTTAACAATTGTCATGGTTTGTTATGTTATTGGCAGTGAGTTTCATCTTGGAAAGATGAAAAAACATGAATTAGCTGCTCAAAATGGCGATGTTTGTTTTGGGGATGATTCTTATCAGACAAATGAAGAAATTTCTTATAATCAAAAGGGGAAAGTTCTAGATTTGATTTTACCTGTTATTGTTTTAATTATGAGTTGTATTATTGGGATGATTTATACTGGAGGATTCTTTGATGGAAAAGATTTAATTACTGCTTTTAGTCAATGTGATGCTTCAAGAGGGCTTGTTTATGGTACATTTGTTACTTTGATCTTTGTCTTTATTTTATATATTCCAAGAAAAATTATTTCTTATAATGAATTTGTAGAATGTATTCCTGAAGGTTTTAAAGCAATGGTTCCGTCTATTTTGATTTTGGTTCTTGCATGGTCTTTAGGAGATTTAGTTTCTAATCAGTTACAAGCAGGGGCATTTGTTTATAATACGTTACAATCTGCTTCTGTTTCAACAGCTATTTTACCAGCATGTTTATTTATTGTTGGGGCAGGTCTTTCTTTTTCAACAGGGACATCTTGGGGAACTTTTGGTATTTTGATTCCGATGGCAACTTCTTTATTTCCAGAAGGATCAACAATGTTGGTGATTTCCATTGCCTCCATTCTTGCAGGTGCCGTTTGTGGTGATCATATTTCACCTATTTCAGATACGACAATTATGGCTTCTACAGGGGCGCAATGTAATCATCTTTATCATGTAACCACTCAAATTCCATATGCCTTAGTTGTCGCAAGTGCTTGTTTTATAGGATATCTTGTTGCTGGATTTACACAAAATGTATTATTAACATTATTTGTTGCTTTTGTTTCATTAAGCATCATTATTTTTGTAATTCGTCTTTATCAAAAAAAGAGTTCATAAAAACATTTGAACCTCAAAATATATTGTGGTATAGTGTTGCGGGTGATAAAAATGAAAAAGAGTAAGATATCTTTAATAATGAAAATCATTGCAGTAGTCGCATCTCTTTATGGAATGTTACAATCATTAGATCATTGGATGTTTTTTACGTATTTTACGAATTTATCCAATATCTTTATAGATATTATGTTAGTGATTTTCATTATTTATGATCTAAAAAAAGCAAAATATATACCACAAGGGATGTACCTTATTAAATTTATGGCAACGATTTCCATTACATTAACGTTCTTTGTTTATATGTTGTTACTTGCACCAACGAATAGTCAGGGATTTATTGGTGCCTATTTAAATAATGGAGCAGGAAGTTTATGTGTACATTTTATTACACCAGTTCTTGCTATTATTGATTTTCTATTATTTAGTGAACACTATAGACCAGATGAAAAACATGTTTATTATTCAGTAGTACCACCACTTGTTTATGTAGGTTATGTAATTGTTTTAGGACATGTTTTTCATATAAGATGGTATGGTGATATGTTGGCTCCTTATAATTTTTTAAATTATGGTGCACCAACAGGATGGTTTGGATTTGATTTATCTTTATTAGGTTCAAAAACATTAGGTATTGGAACTTTCTATATGATTGTTGTTTTATTAATTATTTTTATTGGTTTAGGTACTTTATTTTTAAAATTAAAGAGAACAAAGAAAGATTTATATTAATCTTTGTTAGAATAATTAAAAGATTGTAATAATTTGGGATTACCCCTTTTATTACAATTTTTTTGTTATGATACACAGGCAAAAATGATATTATTTTAGTTTTTTGAAAAAAACAAAAGAAAAAATTGAATTGTGATAAGATAGTAAGGATTTATAGAGGGGGAAATTTATGGATATCATGGTTGTCTTTCAAACAATGTTAAAATTGTTTTTATTACTTATTTTAGGATTTGTTTTATTTAAATGTCATATTTTTGATGAATATACAAATAAAAAAATATCAGCTTTAATTGTCAATGTTGCTTCACCAATGTTGATTATTAGTTCTATTGCGGGGGTTGAAGGAAGTAATAAAAGTATTGTTTTTTTAATGATAGGTGCAGGTATTTTAATGTATATCGGTTTTATTATTTTAGGGAAAATCATTAATCGAATCTTTCCATTTCCTAAAAAAGATTGGCCTGTTTATGAATGTATGGTCGTTTTTGCGAATACAGGATTTATGGGATATCCTGTTTTATTAGATGTTTTTGGACAAGAAGCTGTTTTCTATGCATCACTTATTCATATGGCTTTTAACTTTTTTGTGTATACATACGCTATTATGTGTCTAACAAAAGGAGACGATAGTGAATTTAAATTAAATTTTAAACAATTATTAACACCAGGAATTATTTTGATTTTTGTAGGAATATTTATTTACTTATTCGATATTCAACTTCCTAGTGTACTTATGGATACGATTAATAGTGTTGGTTCACTTACAGCTCCACTTTCAATGATGATGATTGGTTCATCATTAGCTGTTTATCCTATTAAAGATAGTTTTACAGATTGGCGTAGTTATGTCTTTGCTTTTGTTCGTTTAATGATTGTTCCTTTTGTAACAATGATCATGTGTCGTTTATTACACATTGATGCTTATTATGCTAATATTACAATTATTACAAATGCGATGCCAGTAGGATCAATGGTTTTAATGCTGGCAACACAATATAATGCAAATGTAAAAATCGTTACAAGAAATATTGTTGTTTCAACTTTATTATCAGTGATTACAATTCCAATTGTTGTCGCAACAATGTTATTATAGGAGAAAAATATGAATTATAAAATTTATGATCAATTGCCTCAAGAAGCAAAAGAAATTAGAATTAAAGTTTTTATGGAAGAACAAGGATTTAAAGATGAATTTGATGATTTAGATGATCTTTGTCAACATCTTGTTGTTTTTGGAAATAATCAACCGATAGGAACATGTCGTTTTTATTATGATGAATCTTTAAAGTCAAATGTGCTTGGAAGAATTGCAGTTATTAAAGAATATCGAGGAAAAAAAGTAGGACAATATATTGTTAAAACTGCCTGTTCTTTAATTCAAGGAAATGTTTGTTTACATGCGCAATTACAAGCTAAACCTTTTTATGAAAAATTAGGCTTTAAAGCTTATGGTAAAATAGATTATGATGAATATTGTCCACATACATGGATGAAAAAATAAAAGAGACATCAACTTTAAGATTATATTCTTAAGTTGATGTCTTTTATTTTGCATATAATTTTTGTGTGTGAAATTGACAAATAAGAGGGAAAGAAGTATATTATAGATAGATGAGACATACAGTCTCAAAAAATTGTGCTTGTACAATTTAAAGTAACGATTATTTATTAGTTTTATATGAGAGTTGCGGTATCAATATTTAATGGTGAAGGAGGAAAAAATATGAATAAGAAACTCATTACAATGCTTGTAACATTTTGCTTTATGCTACTATTAGCGCCAGTTTCAGTAATGGCGGCAACACCAACGAATGCACCAATCGTCATTGATGTAGGAGGAGCAAATGTTGAAAATGAAAACTATAAAATTACAGATACAGTCATTAATATTCGTAAAAGAGATGTTAATTATGAATTGACAGGTACGACTGATAAACAAATTAATTTTTGGGGAAGTAATAATTCTAATGAAGTTGATCAAGCTTTTTATTTAAAACTTAATAATTTAGTATGTAATGGGGGCTTTATAGTACAAAATAGCCCTGTGAAGATGGTAGTTGAAGTGCCTAAAGATACAAATAATAAACTAAAAAGAATTTCAGCTAATGATTTAACTATATATGGATCAGGAGTATTGAATACAGAAGGTTTTACTGTAACACAAAAAACATCTTATATGGATAGTGCACTTCATGTTACGGATACAACAATCAATGTAAATGTGGCACGAAATTCGGCTGAATGGAATGGAAAATGTGTGATATCAGGAAATGCGGTTCTTACATATACAGGAAATGGAACATACGCGCCTTTACAATTGGGAGTAAAGAATGGGGATACTACTCATTCGGTTTTATTAGAAGATAACGCGAAACTTATTTGTTTACAAGATGACCCTGAAACGCCATCGGAATATTCTGTTTCAGGACTAGAATCATTTGGTGCATCTATAACTTTAAAAGATAATAGTTATTTAGAAGCGGAAGCAAAATCAACAACAGGAAAATATGCAGGTTTTGGAATTATTTCTCTTTCTCCTATGAAAGTGCTTGGAAATTCTAAAGTGGTGGCTAGAGGCTATGATGCTGCTTTAAGCGTAGATAATAATTTAGAAATTAATGGTGGAACTATTAAGGCAATAAGTAAAGAAAGCAACGGTATTTATGCGAATAATTTAAAAATTGAAAATGCACAAATTGAAGCTGAAGGATACTATCCTGCTTTATTTGGAAATGCTGCTTTATCTATTTCAAATAGTACCATTAATGCAACTAGTACAGGTGATATCGCAATCTTTACAAGAGGTAATCTTTCTATAGAAAACAGTAAAGTAGATGCTAATGCTCCACAAGATATAGAAGGAATAAAAGCTAGACAAACAACAACAATTAATCAATCTTGGATAACAACAACAGGAAATGAATCTTATGATTCTATTAATGATAGTGTTCTTTTCAATGGTAATAATGGTAAAGTTATTGGTAATGCCACTGTAATCGGTGAAGAAACGGTTTCATCTGAAAAAACTTTAATAATACCAGAAGGAACAACATTAACAATTCCTGATAAAGCTAAATTTACGAACAATGGTACGGTTGTTGTAAATGGCACAATTATAAATAATGGACAAATTACATGTACAAATCATTCAGGTGGAAAAGCTACTTGCATACAAAAAGCTGTTTGTGAACTTTGTAATCAAGAATATGGTGATTTATTAGAACATAATTATTCTACAAAATGGATGAATAATGAAGAAATTCATTGGCAAGAATGTACAGTATGTCATAATCATAAAGATGAATCGAAACATATATTTGATGATGATAAAGATACTGTTTGTAATGTTTGTGGATATGAAAGAATGGTAAATATTAAAACGCCTAAAATTATAAAAGGTCAAAATAGTAAATGGAAAAAAGATAGCAAAATAGATTTTGTATTTGTTTCAGATGCAGATTATTCTGATTTTGTAAGTGTATCTATTGATGGTAAGATAATTGATTCAAAGAATTATTCATCTAAAGAAGGAAGCACGATTATCACATTAAAAAGTGATTATTTAAATACTTTATCAGTTGGAAAACATACAATAAGTATTAATTCAACAACAGGAAGTGCATCTACTGAATTTATTATTGAATCAAATGTGGTGGAAACACCTGTAAAAGCTGAAAATAAAGAAGACGTTAAAAAAGTAAAAACAGGTGATGATGAAAATATTATAGGTATTGCTTTATTATTGGTAGGAAGTTTAGTTGTTTTAACTTATATTAGAAAAAAGAAAATAGATTAAAATAAATATCGTCCCATGAGGGGGCGATATTTTGCAATATGCTTATAAAAATCTTTGACAAATAAATGATGAAGTGGTTTAATACAAATAAATACAGTGAAAAGAAGTAGTAGATGATTAAAACATAAGTAGAGAGCTTTTGGTTGGTGAAAAAAAGTTATGTTTGATGATTGAATTCCTCTTGGAGTAGAGTATTGAAGTTAGTAAATATCTCCGGTAACACCCGTTAACGTGTATGAGTATGTAGGTACTTAGTAAGGTTATTATTGTGAAATAATAACGAAGTAAGGTGGTAACGCGATGGTCTCTTTCGTCCTTATGGGATGAAGAGACTTTTTTATTAATATATGGGGGAAATAAAAATGGAAAAGAGAATTACAGGACATACAGAATTATTAGGTTTAGTAGCAACACCAATTAGACATTCTAAATCACCAGTGATGCACAATGCAGCATGTCGTGCTTTAGGTTTAGATTATGCATATTTAGCTTTTGATATTCAACCAGATCAATTAGAAGATGCAGTAAAAGGTTTCAAAGCTTTAAATGTAAGAGGATGGAATGTTTCAATGCCTTATAAAACAACAATTGGTCAATATTTAGATCATATTACACCAATTGCTAAAATGTGTGGCGCTATTAATACTGTTATTAATGATCATGGTGTTTTAACTGGAACTATTACAGATGGAACAGGTTATATGACAGCTTTAAAAGATCAAGGAATTGATATTATTGGTAAAAAGATGACAATTGTTGGTGCAGGTGGAGCAGCTACTGCAATCGTCATGCAAGCTGCATTAGATGGTGTTAAAGAAATCAGTATTTTCAATATTAAAGATGCTTCATGGGAGCGTGCTTTAGAAAATGTAGAAAAAATCAATTCACAAACTCAATGTAAAGCACAATTATTTGATTTAAATGATCATGAAACATTAAGAAAAGAAATCAATGAGTCAATTATTTTTACAAATGCAACAAATGTAGGTATGGGTAAATTAGAAGGAAAAATGGTTTTACCAGATACTTCTTATTTAAGAAAAGATTTAATTGTTTCAGATGTTATTTATATGCCAGAAAAAACAAAATTATTAGAAGAAGCTGAAAAAATAGGATGTAAAACAATTAATGGTCTAGGAATGATGCTTTATCAAGGAGCTGCTTCATTTAAATTATGGACAGATCAAGATATGCCAATTGATGTTGTAAAAGAAGCTTTAGACTTTTAAAATGTTATGCAGTGCATAGCATTTTTTTATTTGACAAATAGAATATTTTATTATATTGTTGATATATCAACTAATGGAGGTATACTATGATTAAAATTGTTGCAGAAAATTATATTAAAGAAGAATATCAAGAAGAATTTTTAAAACTTACAAAAGAACTTATTATTTTAAGTAGAGAAGAAAAAGGAAATATCTCTTATCATCTTTATCAAGATATTAATGATGATAGTCATTTTACTTTTATTGAAGAATGGCAAAACCAAGAAGCAATTGATGAACATAATCAAACAAAACACTTTACAACAATTGTTCCTCAAATCAAAAGCTTTGCTTCAAAACCTTCAAGAGCAATTAAATATAAAGAGGTGCAATAATGAATACATTAGAAACAATTTTTACAAGAAAAAGTGTTCGACAATTTAAAAATCAAAAAGTAGATGAAAAAGACATCAAAACAATCTTAAAAGCAGGAATGTCAGGACCAACATGTGTTAATTCAAAAGATTGGTCATTTATCGTTGTTGACGATCCAGAAGTTCTTCATAAAATGTATCAAGCAAATGGTGTACCAGCGAAACCATTACTTGAATGTGCTTTTGCTATTTTAATTTGTGGAGATTATACAAAGGCATTTCAATACGCTAAAGATTATTTTGCTGTAGATGGTTCTATTGCTGGACAAAATATGATTTTAGCAGCTTGGTCTTTAGGTATTGGAAGTGTTTGGCTTGGTACATGGCCACAAATGGATCGTGTTTTTGCCCAAAGTAAATTGTTTGATTTACCAAATGATCAAATTCCTCATTCAATTATTGCTTTTGGTTATCCTCTAGATGAAATTAAAGAGAAAGAAGAATATTATGATGAATCTGTTGTTCATTATAATAAGTGGTAAAAATGGTTAAAGAAATTATTAAAGATGAATTCTTTTTAAAACAAAAATCAAAGTCGTGTACAAAAGAGGATTTATATATCGCCAATGAATTATTAGAAACAATTCAAGCTTACAAAGAACAATGTGTTGGTATGGCAGCAAATATGATTGGATATTTAAAAACAATGATGGTTGTTTTAGATGAAAATAAATATCTTATTTTAATTAATCCTGTTATTTTAAAAACAAGTGGAAAAACGTATCAAACAGAAGAAGGTTGTCTATCATTACAAGGTGTAAGAAAGACACAAAGATATGAAAGCATCAAAGTAAGTTATTTAGATCAAGATTTTAAAAAGAAAATTAAAACGTTTAAAGGGTATACAGCTCAAATCATTCAACATGAACTTGATCATTTTGAAGGAAAAATCATATAAAAAAATCAGCAATAGCTGATTTTTTTAATGACATATTTCTTCGACAAGTTGATTAATTGCCTCTTGATTTTCATCTTTATAAGTAGATTTAATTGTGACCGTATTTTCACAAATAGTAATATTTTTCATTGGAGTAAGCATATCTTTCATCACTTTATTTGCAAGAGGAGCCCAAGAACCATTTTCAATAAGTCCAACAGTTTTATTTTGATATCCTTTATGTTGTAATCTATGTAAGAAATCTTCCATTGGACTAAAGACACCACTATCATAAGTAGCTCCAGCAAGAATCATTTTAGAATATCTAAAAGCATCTTCAACTGCTTCAGCCATGTCATCTCTTGTAAGATCAGTGAAGGCAACTTTAACACCTTTTTCTTTTAATAAATCAACTACTTTTAAAGCCACTTCTTTGGTATTTCCATGGATAGAAGCACTTGCCACTAAAACCCCTTCATCTTCACTTTGATAACTACTCCAAATTTGGTATTTATCAATATAATATCCTAAATTATCTTTTAAAATAGGACCATGTAAAGGACAAATCATTTTAATATCTAAAGTGCTGGCTTTTTTTAATAAAGTTTGTACAGGAGCACCATATTTACCAACAATATTAAAATAATAACGTCTTGCTTCACAAGCCCAATCTTCATCATGTGATAAAGCCCCAAATTTACCAAAGCCGTCTGCTGAAAATAACACTTTTTCAGTTGTTTCATATTCTACCATGACTTCTGGCCAATGAACCATTGGCGCCATGATGAATTTTAAATGATGATTTCCTAAATCTAATTCTTCTCCTTCTTTAACCACAATACATCTTTCATCTAATCCTTCAATATTAAAAAATTGAGGAAGCATCGCTTTTGCTTTGGCACTTAAAACAAGTTTTGCTTCTTTATACTTTTCTGTAAATAATTGAATATTTGCGGAATGATCAGGTTCTAAATGAGAAACAATCAAATAATCAGGAACACGTTCCTTTAATTCCTTATCTAAATTATCAAACCATTCTTTTGTCTTTCTTGCATCAACTGTATCCATAACTGCAATCTTTTCATCTAAAATAAGATAAGAGTTATAGCTTACACCATGAGGGACAATATATTGACTTTCAAAAAGATCTAATGTTGTATCATCAACCCCAATATATTTAATAGATTCACTTATTGTTATATTATTCATAAAAATCCTCCTTTTTTATGTATTATATCACTAATATAAAGGAACAAGATATAAATTATTGGTTATGTTAATTTTTATCATATCAATTCTTACAAATTGTAATTTGAAATTATAATGATACAATAAAAATAAATATATATTTAGATGTTTGGAGGATAAGTATGAAAAATATATTTGAAGTATCTCCTGAAAGCCATTATAAATTTGAATTGAAGAAATTAGGAAATATTAAAAAAGGAAGAGAACATTTAGGAGAAGAAATGCTTGTACTTGTTTATTGATTGTTAGAATATTGTATGAATGATGTTTTATTTAAGAATTTTGGAATTGAAAAAACAGATGAAATCTTTAAACAAGCTAGTTATCTTACAAAATGTGAATTTGCGAAAAATGCTTTACCTCTTGACGTTGATGAAAGTACGTTTATTAGTACGCTTGTGCAAACATTAGAAACATTAAAAGTCGGTATTTTGAGACTGGAAAACTTAGTACTTTAGAAACACTTTTAAAAGTAAAACTAGGAAGTATATCAAGAAGTTTAGAAGAACAATTATCAAATACAAGCATTGAACAACTAGACGAGTTAACAGTTAAAATTTTTAATATTAATAGTGAAGAAGATGTTATGAAATTACTTCATTAAAAGGTTAATCATGTTTCCCTTTTTTTATAATAAATTTTATTTTTTAGCACTTAAGTGTTGACAGTGCTAAAAATATGAATATAATAAAATTAGCACTAGGGATAAAGGAGTGCTAAAGGAGAGTGATAACATGGATATCGAAAAATTTACAGCCAAGATGCAAGAGGCAATTCAAAAAGCAAGTCAATTAGCATTAAGTTATAAGCATCAAGTAATTGACATTGAACATGTATTGTATGTTTTATTGAATGATAGTAGTGGTATTTTTCCAAGGGTGTTATCTAAGCTAAATAAAGATAAAAATCATTTCATTCAAGTATTAGAACAAAGGCTTCAACAAAAAACGACACTTGAAAATATTGATGTCAATAGCATGAGAATAAGCTATAGCTTAAATGATTTACTTGCGAAAGCAAATAGTCAAATGACATCGTTTAAAGATGAATATATGTCAGTAGAACATGTCATTATGGCTTTATTTGAAATAAATGAAAATTGGGTCAAAGATTTATTGAACCAAGAAGGTATGAATAAAAAGGATACAAAAAAGGTAATTTTAGAAATGCGGGGTGATCATATGGTAGACAATCCAAATCCAGAAAATACTTATGAAGTATTAGAAAAATATGGACGTGACGCTTCTGGAATTATCTTTTGAGGTAAACGGTGTTGTAAAGAGCAAGAATGACATGACGTTGCCTGAATTTTATTCCCAAATGCGAAACGGAGCAGTAACGAAAACATCGCAAATAGGTATCTCCGACTATGAACAGGCTTTTGAAAAGGAACTTGCCGCAGGCTATGACGTGCTTTATCTTGGATTTTCGTCAGGTCTTAGCGGCAGCTTCAACACTTCCTGCATTGCAAGAGATAGCGTAATGGAAAAATACCCAGAAGGCAAGATAATCTGCATAGACTCCCTCTGTGCTTCAACAGGCGAAGGTCTTTTGCTCATAAAGGCTGACGAAAAGAAAAAGCAGGGTCTTTCCATTGACGAGCTTGCCCGGTGGATCACTGACAACAGGCTTCACCTATGCCATGTTTTCACAGTTGATGACCTGAAATATCTCCACCGAGGTGGCAGAGTATCAAAGACCGCCGCCATAGCAGGCTCTATTCTTGGCATTAAACCGCTTCTCCACGTTGACAACGAGGGACATCTTATCCCAGTTGGAAAGATACGAGGCAGAAAGCAATCCATTGAAAAGCTTGTGGATATGATGTGCGAACGCATGGGAAATTGGGATAATTCCACAGTAGCCGTCTGCCATGGCGACTGCCTTTCAGACGCAGAATATGCAGCCGACCTTATGCGAAAAAAGCTTGGCAAGAAGACCACTGTGCATATCTGCTACACAGGTGCTGTTATAGGCTCACACTCAGGACCTGGAACTCTCGCTCTGTTCTTTATGGGCGACCAGCGATAAAAATACAATACAAAAGCGGACGAAGCCCGAAAACTTCGTCCGCTATTTTTATATGCGATATCAAAGACCCTTTGCCTTTTTCAAAGTTATACCATTATCTCCAAGCGGGATAGCGTGGTCAAGTCCAACGAACTTGCCTCCCTCCTGCCAAAGAACTTCCTTGACAAAATCATACTTTTCCTCGTCCCATGTAACAAAATCGTCCTTTACAAGTCCGCCCGTGTCACCTGAGTTTGCATTGAAGCACCAGAAAGTGTGATTTACATGATTGTCCTTTATGAGCTTTCTCATGTAGGTCATCCAAGTTAGGTTAGGCTCTGTCATAAAGCCGCCCCACTCGCCTATAAGAAGCGGTGCGATATCCTGCTCCTGAATGTAGAACCAGTTGTCTTTCCAGCAATCTTTCATAAGGCTCTTGTATGTGTAGTCCCCCTCGAACCAAGGCTGCTGATAAACTGTCGGACCATAGTCGTGCGGCGAGTAAACAAGCTTATCCTGATATTTGCCAAGGTCGATAGGATAGTCCTTTACTCCCCTGAGGTTTCCGCCCCACCAGTTGAAATAGTAATCATCACTGTTGGTGGAGGAATAATCCCCGTTTTTCTTGATGTTCTTAGGGTATATCTCGATACCCTCGACCATTATAAGCACATTAGGATTTTTCGCAAGCACCTTGCTCGCTGCCGTTTCAGCCACATACTTCCAGTTGTTTGCGTCCTTTGAATCATTCCATATTGCCGCAGCGTCACCCTCGTTAGGCTTGCCGTGAGGCTCGTTTTTCAGGTCAAATGCAACGATAGTGTCATTGTCCTTATATCTGTCGGCAAGCCACTCCAAAGCATGGTAATAGTTCTTTACAGTGACCTTGTCAGTATACCACAGATTTACAGTATGACCGCTGGCATTGGTTTCCGCTGAATGGATATCAGGCATTACTTTAAGACCGTTTTCCTCCGCAAGCTTGAGAAAATAATCAAATATCTCAAGGCTGTTCATCGAGTTCAGCTCTTCATTGTATGCGTTATTGTAGTTCGCCTTTGGATATTCGCCCTCCGACCACTGGTTGATAA
>ENA-OOYX01000532-OOYX01000532.1-human-gut-metagenome-genome-assembly--contig:-NODE-532-length-22835-cov-5.021203_pt1 | contig 22835 bp, 14 predicted proteins | sample MGYA00241182_ERZ501387 | MGnify/ENA primary metagenome ERZ501387 (study PRJEB25962, sample SAMEA2042740) | human gut metagenome | biome: human gut; feature: human-associated habitat; material: faeces...
CAGGGTTGTCCTGGCCGTAACCTTCCAGAAGGTTGATGCCGCCCCACACGCACAGGCCGCCGCCCAGGGCGATCACGAGAGTCTGCAATACGTCAATAGCACTGTTGAAGAAATCCATAAATCATTTTTCCTTTCGTTTTGTAGAATTGTTGTTGTCGGGTTCCAGATCAGATGCGTTCAATTCGTACATATCGAAAGGCTCGTCCGGCTTCACAATGGCCGGTTTGCGTTTCATGTACCGTTCTACGTCAAAGACGTTTCTCTTGTCGGCGTCGGACAGGTATTGGTAGCGGGGATGCTTCGTGATATCAAACTTGTCGCTGAAAAACGGGCGCACGCCTCGAAGCTGCAAGATACACTTGCCGCCGTCCATGACCGCGATCTCGTCCTGGGTCATCAACTCCTTTCCCATTTTCTGATAACTGAGGCCGTGGGAGGTCTGCGCGCCCCGGTTCTCGCTCTGGTTGTAGCTGTCAATGGTTTCCTTGCCCAGCACCTCCGCGATCTCCTTGGCGTTCTTGCCCCTGCCACTAAGGAACAGTGTACAGTCGCAGTTGTCGGAAATGATTTCCGCCGCGTCCTTGTAAATGGCCTTTAGCTGCGACTGGCTCTGTAAAATAATAGAAGCCGAGATTTCCCGGCTTCGGATGGTGGCGATCAGCTTGTCAAAGTTTGGAATTTGGCCGAATAGCGATAGGTAAGACCTGAGCGGCGCGTCAGCGCCGCTTTCCGTCTTTTCCCCCGCTTCACACCGTGCGTGCGGCTTTCACCGCACACGGCGTTCCATCGACTTTGAAAGAATTGTAAATAGATACAGTTTTCAGTGAGCGATTGCGTTTAGATTGAGAATAAGCCTGCTATTTTGCGCAAAGTGTTTAACTTCGCACGCTGTCTTGTGTTTAACCGCAATGTTTGAACAAGGCGTGCAATTACCTCGCTATCAGTGGCATGGATTAAAATATGGACGGTCTCTGTAACCAGCACCAGATTCCCATATTGGTCGTTACCGCCTTTCTCTCGCGGGAGCTTGTGGTGACAATGAATGTCCCCGATTTCAAGCGGCTGTTTGGTAACGGCGCAGCACCCATGTTGAGCGCAATACAGTGCCAATCTGTTGTTGTTCAGTTCCACACTTGCAAATTGTACCGGGTTCCGCATGAGGTAGTGTAAAATGCTCATATTTACGGATTCCAGATTTTTGTGAATACTTCTGCGGCCTTGTTCCGTGTACTGGTTCACTTCCCGCCGTTTGTAGAGCGGTGCTTTGGTTTGGACATACCCAATAGGGATAACTGCCTGTCCGCTTACATAGCGAATTTGCTTGCTTCTTCCATACCGCTCCGCAATGTAGGCGGGCAAAGGGTTTCCTTGCTTTTGCAAGCGCTCTCTCAATCTGTTCTGCATGGTTCGAGTGATGCCGAGGGCGATTTTATGAATGTCTTTGCTGATGTGGGTAGCATAACGGTAGTAATTGTGGATGCCTGAAACATAGGCGTTATAGGCTCCGATGGCTTTATATTCCTCATTCACGTTTGCCGGGGACTGGATTCTTTTCACCATTTCCCGCGTTTGCCGCTTGACTTTCTTGACTGCCTTATCGTTCATGTGCGATTCTACCGCGTACTTTGCTGTGCCGTTGCTCTTGACGCCTTTTCTCACAGCTCTTAACTTGAAGCCGAGAAAATCGGAGTATTGCCTTTTCAAATTGACAATTCTGGACTTTTCGGTGCTGATGTCCAGCCCCAGCCGTTCCTTTAGCCAATCTCTTGTAGCGGCAAAGAGTTTTACTGCGTCGCTTCGCTTGCGGCAGAAGATTTTGAAGTCGTCGGCATACCGGACGATGTAGCACTCTTTTAGGGCAGAGCCTTTTCGGAGCATTTCATACTTCTGGCTTTTGTCAATAACCCCATTGTCAGACCGCGCATATTCACGGTTTTTGCGTGTAGGCATATTCTCCCACTGGCTGGCAATCCACCAATCCAATTCGTTCAAGACAATGTTGGATAGCAGTGGGGAAATGATACCGCCCTGCGGCGTCCCCTTTTGCGGAAAACCGATTCCTGCTACTTCCGCTTTCAGCATGGCGGATATGATACTCAGCACACGCTTGTCCTGTATCCCCATATTCCACATCTGCTTGAGCAGTTTTCCGTGGCTGACATTATCGAAGAAACCTTTTATATCAATATCAACCACATAATGCAGACCGCGTTTTTGTATCATTGCGTAGCACTGTGCCAGCGCGTGTTCTGCGCTCCTGTTGGGACGGAAACCGTTGCTCCGCTCATGAAATTTCGCTTCGCATATTGGTTCCAGAATTTGCAGGAAGCATTGCTGGATCAGCCTGTCGGCAATCGTAGGGATTCCCAGAGGGCGAGTTTTCCCTGTGTCTCCTTTGGGAATTTCCACCCGGCGCACCGGCTGGGGCTGGTACTGCTCCAACCGCCTTTTTATATAGTGAATGAGTGCTGTGTTTGTGAACTTTGACAGGTAGCGGACAGTTTTTCCGTCCGTTCCCGCCGTTTTGCTGCCCTTGTTTTTGCTGATATTTCGGTAAGCAAGTAAGATATTTTCATCGGCGGCCACCAACTCCATCAGCACGGTAAAGCGTTTGTTTTCCGCACTTTGGGCATAGAGCCTGTCCAATACCTCCTGCAAGCCGAAGTATTCAGCGTTGCGCAGTTTCGCTTTCTTTTGCAATTTCTTCACTGTCATAGTCGGCATACCTCCTTTGGGGTGTGCCTTTCTTAGTCATACTCGAACCTATGAATACTGTTCTTTTATTCTTGCTTTCAAAGCCGACTGGTGCCTGTTCCTCCACCGCCATTACAGCAGCTTCAACGGTCGTGGCACCGCTCTCAGTTGGATAAAGGCACGTTATACAGTCTGCTTTCCGTGCCAGCACTTCACAGCGCCGCAATGCGCTCCATGCTCCAACCTTTCCACGTTCCGATATTCCTATCTGTGCATATACCTTTAGGTGGCCCCTTTAAGCCAGTGCGCTTGGGCGGCGCCTGTAACGCCGCAGGGAGTTTCATACTAACAACTCTTACTCGTCCCCACGCACACCGCCATAGGCGGCAACCGCATTTCTGCGGCTCATTCGTCTTGACCCGTACATTCAGGGCTTCGTCAGTGCGCTTCACCGCACATTCTCACCATGGGCATTTTATAGACCCCCGGCGTATCATCTGCACACCCCACCGCTGGGACGCTTTCCTCGGCTTGACCCGTTAGGGCAGACTTCCGCCGACTTCTGCGCGCTCTCGGACACAGTGTGTCTTTGCGCTTGCACCATGCCCGGCGCAGTCTTAGGGCAGGCGTTTCAGGGCGTTACCCCGTCATTCCACCTGTCGGAATATCAGTTCTATGAAACCGATTTGTTCTCGAAACTCCTTTCAATTTTCATATATTTTTCTCAGCTTCACGCCTAACCTTTTCAGTTAGGAACGTGTCGCACTGTTGGCGAACTCGTCCAGAATCAGCCGCACATGGACGGGCAGCCGCCCGCCGTATTTGTCATCGGCCCGGTCACACAAAAGGTTGATAAGCTGGCTTTGCACCATTGCCAGAATAAAATTAAAGGTCGTGTCCGTGTCCGACATAATCAGGAACAGGGCCGTTTTTTTATCCCCGATGGTGTCAAGTTCCAGTTCGTCGTCCTCCATCAGCTCCCGCACCTCCCGGATGTCAAAGGGCGCTAATCTGGCTCCGCAGCTTATCAAGATGGAGCTGCGGGTCTTGCCTGCCGACAGCAGGAATTTACGGTACTGGCGCACCGCAAAATGTTCCGGGTCTTTTTCTTCCAGCCGTTCAAACATCTGGTCTACCGGGGATTGAAATTCCGGGTCGTCCTCGCGGGCTTCACTGGCATTTATCATTTCAAGCAGCGTAGTGAAATTCATTTCATCGTCCGGCGCTTCGTACCAGATATAGCCAATGAGGGCCGAATACAGCAGGCGTTCCGATTTGATCCAAAAATCCTCGGCGCTCTTTTCGCCCTCGCCCTTGGTGTTGCAGATCAGCGTGTTTACCAGCTTCAAAATGTCTTTTTCCGAATGGATGTAGCGAAACGGGTTATAGCGCATACTCTTGGAAAAGTTAATGGTATTCAGCACTTTTACCCGGTAGCCGCACCGCACAAGGAGCTGGCCCACCTCGCCGATCAGACTTCCTTTCGGGTCAGTAATCACGAATGAGGTCGGGTAGTCCTTGGACACGCACTGCATAAGGTTGGGCTTCACAAAAAATCTCGTCTTGCCGCTGCCGGAACCGCCGATCACCAGCACATTTTTGTTCCGGGCGGTCTTGGGGTCTTTGGGACGGTTGTTCATGGTAAGGCGTTCCGTCTGGGTCAGGAGGATGTTGTTGTCAAACACCGGGTCGATGTACGGGGCTATATCTTTCGGCCCGCCCCAACGGGCGCTGCCGTACTCGACGCCCCGGCGGTATTTCTTGGCGTTCTTGCTTTTGCAGTACACCATCAGCCGCAATGCCACCGCACCGACCACGCCCACCGCCAGATCGAACAGGTGGAAGCTGGGGGCGGCGCTTTCAAAGGCAAGGGAAAAGCCATCCGCAAGGTGCAGCAGCTTCTCCGACAAGTCCGCCCCAGCCGCCAGCCGGTAGGTCTGTCCCAGCTTGCCGAACAGGTACACAAACAGCAGGTAGGGCAGGTTGGCGATTATCATTTTTTTCATTTCCGGCTTCATCGTGACAGCCCCCTTTCCTTGATTTTCTCCTTGGTCTGCTGGCTGCTTCTGGCCGCTGCCTTTTCTTTCAGGACGGCAAGGGTCTTTCGGATGGAGGGGCGTTCCTGCTGTTTGAGCTTCTTGGCTGTAAACTCCTTAAACGCCTGTTCCAGATTGTCCGCCTGCTTGGATTTGAAGATCACGATATACCGGGGCGGATGGGTAGTGCGGTCTTTCCGCAGGGTAAAATCAATGTCGTATTTCTTGGCGCAGGGCTTAAATAAGCCAATGTTGGCGTCGGTGATCTCAATGTTGGACAGGGCGGAACCGTCCTTTTTGAGCTGCCGTAAGCTCTGCTGTCCGTGATGGGCCTTGCCCGTCCCTTTCTGCCGGGCGGCCAGATATTTTCGGATGGCCGCTTGCAGCACTTGGGCGGTGAGCTTGCCCGTCTTAACCGCTAACGCTATGGTTTTCTGGTCTACTTCTTCCTGCAACTGCTATCCCTCCTTTGGAAAGTCAGCAGGCAGGCGGATGGCTTAAATCCGCACCCGCAGGCCGGAGAGGTCGTCGGCATGGATTCCCACCAGATACCAGTTCTCGGCCATTTCAATGCGGGTCGGCTTCCATCTGCCGCCCACCATCACATCAAAAGTTTCTCCGCAGTGCAGGCCGCCGTAATAGTCCGCAAGGTCAAAGCGGATGTCGTAGCGGTCTGTCTGCTCGTCAAAAATCAAAGCACCCTGTTTCATAGGGCCGTCCTCCTTTCTCGTCGTCACAAGTTCCATATCGCTTGTTTCCACGCAAGCGTGAAAAGCTCGCTCATTTCGCTGTTCCTCCTCTCCCCACAAAATCACCGATTTTGCGGGGTTCCCCAACTGCCTGTGTTCATGTCGTGGGCCACCAGCGCCGTGTAATAGCCGTTGATGGTGCTTGGGGCGTTGAACAGAACCGCCAGCAGGTATTTTTTGATGTTCCGTATTTCCGTGGTGTTTTTGCTGATACAGTCAAAGACAAACTCAATGTGAGAGCTGTTCAGCTTCATCAGCTTGGATTTCACCAGCTCGGCGGGGTAATCGTCCCCGGCAATGCGGATGGTCTTTCGGGCGCTGCATACGGTTTCCACCAGCAAGTCCACGATCTCGTCCAGCATATCCCGGTCAATCCCCTTGGCGTACTGGCAAAGGTGTTCATACTCGATGTTGTCCTTGATGATCTCCCGATAAATCTCTACGGCGCTCTGTGATTTCGCTCCCGTTCCTTTCCGTTCCGGCGGCGCAGCCGCTTCTTCCCCCAAAGGAGAGGGAGGGGAAAGGATAGGAATGGAATCGGTATTTGATCCATCTGTAATTGATTTGTCTTTACTTGATCTATCTTTATTTAATTGCGTTGGTTTTTCCTGCGTAGGCTTTTCCTGCGTTGGATTATCCAATGTTGGATTTTCCAATGTAGGTGAATCCGGCACAGGCTGGGGCTGTTCGTAAATGATGTAATCCGCCCCGCGCAGGCGGCCTTGGCTGTCACGCTCACGGGAACGCACGATATAGCCCGCCTGTTCCAGCTCCCGGACAGCCGCCCGGATCGCGTCGATCTGTTCCCGGTTGATAAGGGACAAGCCTTTCAGCGTAAAATCCCAATCCTCCGGCAAGGACAGCATTTGCGACAGCAGCCCCTTGGCTTTCAGGGACAAGTCCTTGTTCCGCAGGTGGTGGTTGGACATCACCGTGTAGCCCCGGTTTTTCTCCACTCGAAAAACTGCCATCTCGTCGTCCACTCCTTTCACTTGAAATTTCACCGCGCCGTCAAGGGCGGTGCGCTTGCCCGGCTGGTAGGGACATTCCTCATACACACAAAACTGGTACTTCCAGTGCGGGCGGTAGAAACGGCAGGTGCCGCAGTCCTCCGGCGCTCCGGCCTCGCCGCTGTCAAAATGATCTGCGCCCGGCCTCGTCTGCATGAGCTGTTCAAAGGCCCGGTCGCTGCCGGAAGTAAAGTACATAGGCGGTCGCCTCCTTTCTGGTTTTGGGCGCAAAAAAAGCGGCGTCCTGATCTCCCCAAAGGGGAAAAGAGAACGCCGCCGTTTGCGGTGTCGTATTCAATTTTCGATGTGTCACTATTTGGGCGCTGGGCTTCACGGGAAGCAGAAGCGTGTCAAAGCTCAATCCGAAAGTAGTAAATCGGTAGTAAATTCAGTTCTTATATCCCGTGAAATGCCCGTATTTCCGGGCTTTTTGGAGATAATCAGAGTTGTTATAATAACAAATAAATCCCAGTTGCGTTCCCACCATGACCGTGTGTCATTAAATGTCATTGTACCGCTTGTATTCCCTGACCATATTTCAGCTCCAACCTTCTGTTTGTAATCTACTTTGTAGTTACACCCCGTATATGTCCCTGTTGATGGTTGGTCATCCGGCAATACCGGGTATATTCTATAAGTGCCGGGTTGATCTGTTTTTTCAATTGCCAGTTTATCAATTTTGATTTTTCGAGATTCATTCTCAAACGAAATAGTCGGTAATGTCATAACCGCCCATTCTTCAGGAGTTATTTCTCTTCCATCAATTTTTGCCTCGAGCTCAATAAATTCGCTATTTTCTATTCCATTGGAAGTAATTTTGTAGGTCGGATTGTTCTTAATTAAAAATGAAACATTTCTGTTTTTGAATATTGAATAATCCAGATGGGTAGAGACACTATGATAATCCAGATATCGCGCTAACGCATCGATAGATAATGTACCCTCTTCCAATTTAATTTTATCGCCGTTCGAGTATATTTTATCGTGCTTCGTCCCATTATTTGTTACAAAAGCTTCATATGTAACATCACCCAATAACTTTGATTGAGCAACTTTTTCTTTTGTTCCGTTTTTTACAAACCCAAAAGAAATCGTATACTCACCGGCCTCAAGGTTGGCCATATCTGTTACTTCGTTTCCCTGCGAATTCGTAAGGTATACTGCGACCTCAACATTGGGTTTATAATAGATTTCTATTGTTTCAGCACCAGACACATCCACCGTATAGTCGCCTGCTGAAAAATCACCTACAAATGTTGCTATGCTTCCAACCAAATCTCGCGCCGGTTCATTACTGTAATTAGTTGCATCACATTCACTATACTTTACTTCAACCGGAGTTCTCGAACTTTTAACAAGAGTTCCATCAGCTTTTTTGATACCATTAATTTGGACATTAGCACCTTGGGCAAACACCGTCAATTCGCCCATAGGAACGTCAAAAGAAAACTTCTTTGTACTTGTATTGACATCCAGCTTATTTGAATTAAATATCCTAGTGCAGATTCCTGTAATTTGATTTAATATTTGATTGTTTGTTTTAGCTTCAACATAAAAAATGTTTTGCTTTTCGCGTGCCGTAATACCGGCTGCATCCGGCCCCATTGCCAAGAACATAACGCTTATGTCGGATTTTTTTGCTGCAAGGAATGAATCTATTTTATCTTTACTTAGAGCTCCATCTTCAAAGGCACCGTCAGTAAGGATCACAAGCCATTTTTCATCAGCGGTGGCTTTTGAAAGATCTGAATATGCTCTTTTAACAGAATTAAATGGCGTATTCCCTGCCCTTGTTTTTTCTGCATGTAACTTACTAACATTTGTAGCCGCACCGTCTTTTCCATGCAAAACAACCCTAGGTGCATGCCCTGTTCCGGTCCGATAATCGCTCATGTAGTAAACATTCAATATGTCATTTTCTCCAAGCATTGCAGCAAAAACTTCCATTGAGTATTTTGCCTGGCACCAAGTATCTACTAAATGATCTGAGCGATACATGCTTCCGGAGTCATCGTATACTACATTTATCATTCTACTCGGCTCTGAGCTCGCATTTGCCACATTTATCGGTAAAAAAAGAGAGCAAAGCAGCAAACACGCAATCAATCCACAAAAACACTTTTTCATATGAGCACCTATTCCTTTTTCTTTAAAAATTATTATGCATCAAGCACATCGTCGATACTTAAAGTCCCAATACCCCTACTTCCGCATTATTCCTCAAATCTAAATATTTTTCGCAGCCCGGCAAAGCAAACAAAGTACTCAAAAAAGAACATTAAACTGCAGAAAAAGCCTAAGCGCGAAATAGTTATATAAACTATTCCACGTTCTATTTTTTAATAAACTTGGAAATCCTTCAATATCCTGTTCATGAAAGCGGCATAACGTATGCAAATATGAACAAAGTACATATTTACATTTTATGATTACAAATTATTCCCCTTTTTCCGACTCAATGAACTGCTGTACCGTCATCATTCCTTTTGAAATCATAAAAAATTTATCATTATAATTGTCTATGGTTGCTGCTGAAACCATAATCATATATTCAAACAATGCCTCTCCCAATGTGCTTTCTTTATAGCTGGATGTAAGCCTAAATATAATAGATCCATCAGATAAATCATAGTCAAACGAACCATCAACTAATCCATAGTTTGCGACGCATATTGCCAATGCGACATCAATTCTTTTGGATTCTTCTACCTTAAAAGGCATCACCGAAAGAAACGATACAACCTCATTTCTCGGGTTAACTCTTACAAAAAAATCGATCGGGAAATCATCGCCTTTAATAGTCGCTTTTATCATAAGGTCATCATCAAATTTATCATAGTGCCACTTTTGGTTGTCAAGCATTCTGCACAAAACACCATATGTTTCTTTTGCCATTGTCATGTTTAAATCTTCCATCTTAAAGCCTCCTAAAAATTTAAATGTTTTAATATACAATAGTCTATAGTCACATTACTATAATACTATCTAGTACAAAAGCAATCCGCAAAAAACATGTTAAACATATACTTTCGCACAGGAAATCACTACTTAGACTATATAAAATCACCTATGCATATATGACGTACGACACCATAAGACCGCTCGAATACACTTCATACATTAAAAAATATTGTATGAATATAATAAATAAAATTCAATCAGCTAATCAGCAAAGCATCTGCTCATTCTACTTCACTAAAGTGTTTTTAGTCATATAATATATGTCGTCTATTAAGTTTCAAATATATAATGGCACTTATAGCATACCTGCTATCGACTTGTAATTTTCACCTTTAAGTCAACCCACATTTATATTGGATGTACAACTTTCGTACGATAATTAGCACGAACACCGCATTGCAGCAAAATTAATTGATTTTACATGCTAGTCCATTAAAATTCACTCTTATTTGAATAATTTAGCTGATTTATACTGATTTACAAAATATCTTTTCCAATTGAAAAAGTTTAAAAATAAGCGCCAAAATCATTTGTTTATTTGCAAAAAGTATCTATTTATTATCGAATCCTATTCTAATTAACAAAATTATATTACAATTGTATAGTTAATGTCAATATATAATATTATTGACATTTATTGTTCTAATTATTTTACCCAATTAGAAAATATGTATTTTATATATATTCACAATAATAGCTTTAATTTATAAATATATGCAATTCGATTGAGTAAAGATAAAGAATATTTTGCGCTAACACAAAATATTCTTGATGCTCTTTGCAAATTCGTCATCGGACATATCATGAACATTTTCTATCAATTGAATTTTCATATCTTTCGCTCTTTGGACAAAATATTTGTGACTCTCTGTTGATTTTTTTCCAAAATAAGTTGCAACTAATACCTTCTGTGCGTACGGGCCGCCAAATTTTTCTGCTACTGTATTAAGCTTATATAGTTCGGATTCATCCACATATCCATTCTTACAAGAAATAAATATTGGAACCAAACCCTTCATCAAAACAATATCAATTTCATTTTCCGTATTTTTTTCTTCATCTGTAACGTCATGAATATTTGAATCCCAATCGATATATACTCCATTAACAGCGTCATTATATTTAGGAGCCCCATCTCTATCTTTTACCGATTTCGCCAAAATAAGAACCATCAATTCCAACAGGGTTCCCTCTTTGGTTAAGCAAAGTTTAACCTGCTCGTTTTTAAATTCAAATGTAATAAAGTCACCATTATCTGAAACATTTTGTATCAAACCATACCGTTGAAAAGCCATTATCAAATCCGATATCCAAACATATTTCTTTTCATTGCTACTCATAATATTTTCAATATAGCTTTTACTTGCCGACATCTTTAATTGAAATATATCAGTGCTGCAAAATTTAGAAATATAAGAAAATGTCCCAATCTGGGCATTCCACAATCCCGGATTTTTTTTGCAAATGTCCCACATCACTCTTATATCAAGCTCGAAATCGCCATCAAAATTCCAATCATATGTACCCTTGTTGCCATCGAAAGATACTATATCTCCCCCATATAACATTATATTATCTTTTACGGCAAGTTTAAGTGGATCAAAAAGCGGTAATATTCCGTCGCTATCACAATCATATATAGTCCCTGTTCTGATGTTGAAACGATGCATTTGAATTTTACCTTCTTGACGGTACCTTTCATAAACAATTCCCATTGCGACAAGAACAAGATCTGCTCCGCCAGTTAAATCAAATGTGCATTCTTCTTCACTTTCAACTATCTCGGTCAATGACTCAACTATCTGTTCGATACTGTTTTTATTAATTGCTTTGTATTCAAGAACAACTTGCATACTATATTTTTCCATCAACCGTAGATACGCCGGTTCCCGTTTCTTCATTATTTTATTCTCTCCGACAAAGATAATCTTTTCGGGCTTAATGGCTAAGCAGCTTACCATATTATCTATCGGCACATCATCAAAAAATTCAACTAATGTCATTTTTACACACCTATTTTTTAAAATTATTTTAGAAAAAATTGACGAAAGCGCAGCACTTTACGCTTTCGTCAACAATCAAAACAGTCTTTATCAACTGCTCCTAAAACTTATCGTTTTCTGCCCTGACCTACATTGTTATACAAAAGCTATCTTTTTAATACATAGCATAATTATAATGCCCTTTAAGATATCACCAACAATTTCATAAATATCATTGCCCCATTTTTACGGCATTTTTCGCAAATATTTCATTAATCATATTTGCGCTCAAATGATTTTCCTTCAATAAGGCATCAACTATTTTGTCCATTGCTACACGATTGTTGCTGAGTATTTTTATGGCTTTAGAAAGTTCGCTTGACAGGATCTCGTTTACCGCTTCTCTAACTTTCTGAGACATAAAGCTATTCGCAATTTCATTCTCTTGAACAACAGCAAGACCTATACTTTCGTCCATACCGTAATTGCAAATCATATTTTTAGCAATTGCTGTCGCCGTTTTTAAATCACCGCTTGCTCCAGTTGTCAATCCCTCATCTTCTCCAAAGAAAACCAACTCTGCAGCCCTTCCTCCAAGAGCAGTTCTTATTCTATTTAAAAGCATTGACTTTGTATAGCTTCCAATATTTTCATTATCACCATGAAGCATATATCCACCGTGATTTCCACGCGCAACAATCGTCAAATACGACGGAATTTCACCGCTCTCCCAACACAAAAAAGCATGACCGGCTTCGTGATAGGCAGTCTTTTTCAATTCTGAAATATCCCACTTTTTTTCTTCGCCGTAGTTATATGACTCGAAGGCTTCTTCCAATATCCCGTCATCGACCTTGTCTTTGTTTGCTCTCACAGTAATTCGCATGGAATATTCAAAGACAGACGAAAGCTGCGCTATGCTCATACCGGTTGAACGAACCGCGATATTTTCTATTTCCTCGTCGGAAATATCAAAGATCGGTTTGCTTTTTATTCTCATGTTTATATATTCGATTCTCGACTTTTTGTCGGGCAAATCTATATAGATATGCCTATCGAAACGTCTGAGAAGCGCCGGGTCGAGACTTTTGCTTGTCCCGGGTTCAACCTCAAAGTTTGTTGCCGCCAAAACAAAAATGGGCTTCTTGGCATCGGTTTTAAATCCATCCATTTCTGCTAAAAAGGCTGTCAAAATGCTGTCACTCGAACGCTCTCCTCCCCTTCTTTCCTGAGCGATAGCATCTATTTCATCAATAAAGATGATTGTGGGAGCATATTTTCTGGCGGTAGCAAACAAGCGATGAACCGCTTCTTCGCCTTCGCCGACATATTTTTTCAGAAACTGGTTGCCTTCTGCGCATATAAAGCTTACATCAGACTCTCCTGCGACAGCTTTGGCCAGCATAGTTTTTCCGGTTCCGGGAGGCCCGTAAAACAGCACACCTTTGGGGACACCGAGACCTTTTGAAGAAAAGACCTTTGGATTTCGTAGATATTCAACAAAATACTTGAGCTCGCTTTTTGCGCTTTCAGCCCCTATCACATCATCAAATTTTACATCGGGCTTGGATATATCGTTGAGAATGTCACTGCTATCCTCGGCGTCTACCGCTGTCTCCAAAGCAATATCAAACAGCTTTATCTCTGCCGTTTCACCGTTTGAGGTTATGGTTTGAGAGGTCTCATATGTAATAACCTTGCTTGATTTTGCCAGATCAATCATGCCTTGTTGGTGATGCAATTGCATTAAGATATTTGAAAGATTTGATTCTATAAAATCTGTTTGGCATACATCAACGAAACCCCTAGCGCCTTCTTTTAACAGAGAAAATTTTTCTTCTTCGCTATATTGGTGTTCACTATCAAACAAAATATAAAGCGGCACATCAGTTGACGCGCACACATACTTGAAGAAAGTTCTTCCATCAGAATCAATATCTTCAACATTAAGCTCATCATGATCAGAACTCTTTCCACCTAAGAAATCACAACATACAAACTCAACATCCTGTTTGCTAATTATATCTTTCGCTTCTTCTATAGATGATGCTATTACATTTTTATACCCTTTTTGTTCTGCAGCGAAGTCTATCTTGCTGCATATATCAGCATCACCAAAAGATAATATAACGCCCTTTAAATCGTCTCTGAACAAACGAAGAGCCTGTTCATTTTTAGGAAGCTCCAACGATATATTAATTGTTTTGATTTTTTCGATATCCGTTCCTTTGTCATGATTCTCGTTAGAAGTCAACCTAAACAACTCATATAATTCCGAACTGAAAAAGCTATTTGCCCGACTTTTCACAGTGCGAGCATCGGCATGTCCACCTTCAGAAAACAATATACACGAATAAACATCATCTGAGATATTGCATTTTATGCCGGTTTCTTTCTCGAAACATTTTATATTGCGTGATATTTCATTCTCTACAATTTTTCTTAAAGAGTGTGCCTCCATATGGTTAAACATGATAACATTTCCCGTGGCAAATCGAGAGCAAATCGCTACAGGGAATGACCCTATTCCGGTTTTAGGATCCACATCTGTTTCCAGCGCCTTCAAAATCGTCTTTCGCGAAATATGCGACAAATTTGGAGTTAATGAATTTTCATATATTTTTCGGCCCGCATTGGTTGTAAATATTATTATAGTCTTTGAGAAGTCAACTTCTTTAGCTGTATTTGCATCTCTCAGTCTACCTGCATCCAACACCTGCAAAAACAAATGAATTATCGCTATGTTAGCCTTCTCTATTTCATCAAAAAGAAGTACACATTGTGGATTTTTTTCAACAAACCCTGTTAAAGAGCCTTCCTTGTCCCCCTTAAATGATTTGTTTGTACCAATTAACTCCATAAGTGCGTCTCTTTCAGAGAATTCACTCATATCAAATCGCATAAAAGGAAGGCCTAGCAATTCAGCCGTCTGTTCTGCCAAAAAGGTTTTGCCAACACCGGGAGGACCCGCAAAAAGATATGTTCCTCTTGGTCTCTTGTTGCTCTTATCAGTAATATTTCTTAACTCGGATTGAAAATATCCGGACGCAATGATACTTATGGCATTATCCTGGCCGAACACGGTTTCGCTCAGCTGCTTTTGCATATTTTTCACTTTTTTCGTCAGTTGAGCAATCTGTTCCTTTGGATTAGAAATAATATTTTGAGCCGGTTCGTCGGCATCGTCCTTGGATATCTTATCGTCTTCGGTGCTTTCAGCTGAAATCACATCGAAAGAAAGCGCTCCTTCGCCGGCCTTTTTTATGATATCTTTTATCTCCTCAGTCGGAGCATCCATTATACAGCTGAGAAATATATCTGCGGATACCGTGTTTTTGTTGCGGTCTTTGGCGCGCCTTTCGGACTGCGCAACGATCTGCCTGAACTGAAGATCATCGACGTATGTTGTCTCTTTCGCACACAATTGCTCCACACAAGATGAGGCGTCTCCGTTAAGCAGTATATCACCGACAAGCCGATAAAGGCCGTCAACTTCGTCGCTGTCATACTCCGAAAATGCATCGGCTGCATTGGAAATGTCTCCGCAATACTGCAACACTGCAGCGAAAACATGATTGACCGTTAAAATTTTCTTCCCTTTTTCTTTTTTTATAGTCTCCGCACTTTCAAGAATATGCTGCAACAATTTACTGTTTGTCAAATTTCCGTCCATGCTCTCACCCTCGTTTTATTATGATAATAAAGCTCGCTTCACTTCTTACATCAAGCTCTTTGGTTTCTATACGCCCGAATTCGTTCTTTGTCACCGTCTCTCGGGTCATCGTAAATCTTTTTGTCTTCTCCCGCGCGCTCCGACGCCAAGTCCAGCATATCCGACTTGCGTGGTTTCGGGTACGAACCGCCTTCTTGTTTCCTGCTCGAATCAACGCATCGGATAATTATCGATTCTACGTCTTTTCCCTCCGTTTTCAGCCTGCATATCTCATCAAAACTTTTGTTCAATTCTTCTTTAAGCTTATCTGCCCGGACTTGCTCGTCTTCCGAAAGCCTTACCCATGAATTTATGGAGGCCTCGAACTTCGCCACGGTTATCTCATCTTTGGACATAGCGGCTTTCAGCAGCATTTTCTTCAAGTTGTTGATTCTTATTTCACTGTTGGCATCTACGGGTTCCTTAGAGCATTCGCACAGGCAGCCGTGAATCTTGAGGTTAACGTCTTTTGACTCCATTTCGCGACCGGAGAAGCCGATAGAACGCATATAGGCATCCCAACGGCGGTGCTCCAACCAAGTTAAATATTGTATAAGATCGTTTTCGGGAGAGCCCAAAATCACCGCTTTCTCATATGCGTCAACTGCCTCATCGTCAAAACCGTTCAAGACTTTCCATTCGGTATCCGGATGGTTCACCCTTCCGTATAAATAAGCAGAAAATATCCTGTAATAAAAATGAATCGACCTTGCTTTGCTTGAGTAAATCTCATATATTTTTTTATTTCGATTTTTCTGTTCCTCTCGTTTTTCGTCTTTAAACGCTTTAACTTCTTCTCTTGAGAATCTGTTTTTTTGATAAGTGCCGTCAACGATCTTTGCTTTAGAGTCGTTATTGGCCATCGTAATATTTTGATAGCTATATGTCTCTTCAATGCTGGCAAACGGGAAGACGTCTATATTAAACTCGTTATTATTATTTTTTAAAATATTGCAAAAGCTTTGGTTATAGACGGCAAATGCAATAACTCTGTTTTTAGACGATATTTCCGGCTTGTCCGGATTTATCTGAACAACGGAAAGTCTCCTTTCAAGCTTCTCGGCCGAAGCCATATTAAGCTCGTCGCTGCCTAACGCTATGACAAAATAATCGGATTCCAGAATATTAAACGGCTTTTCTTCTTGATCGGATATGCTTTCGCATTCTATATCTGCCGTTGAGATATTATTAAAGTCATATTCGCCGTATCTCAATCTGAAATACGGCTCGCGTTCCGCTTTTTCCTCGGGGGTTTCGTCCTTGTATATTTTAAGTATCGGATTATCTTTTTGTGTGCTTGCGATAAACTCGGGGCAGATACCGTTAAGACTGTCTATAAATTTTCCTTTCTCCGTTTCGGATACTACATTTATATTCAGCTTATATCCGTAGAACTGACCGCACCACGAAGAGGAAAGCAGCATCTGCATTCCGATTATTCCGCTGCCTATTATCGTTAGGTTATACTCGTTTTTGTCCGTATACTCTGCGGTTTTACCGGCCTTATAGTTTTTAACAAGCGGCTCCACAAGCGGCTTTTTCTCCAGCAAATCGAGTATTAAGTTTTCGTATTCTTTTACTCTTGTTATAATAGGCGCATCGGTATTTTCCGAGAAGCTGTCGCAAATTTTCTTTTCAATCAGCGCGTACGAATCATCCTGATAAAATATATAGATCAGCGCATTTCTCAGCATTGCGGCATTGACGGGATAGCTAAGCTCGGAGAGCGTCTTTATGTTATCGCCTTCGACATCGTCCATCAAAAAGATTTCTTTTCCCTTGTAACTTCGAATGCCCAAATATACCAGGTCGTCGTTAATACAAATGGCACCCAGCTTTTTTGCTGCCGCATAAAGCTCCGAGCTTTTCTCGTCATCCTCGTCCGTATATGTATCGGTAAATACCAGAACGGGTCTGTGGAAAAAGCTGCCTTCCGTATTGACTATGCTCTTGGCCAACGCCAGCGAGCGCTCGTTCAGCTCACTGAAATAGTATTGCTTTTTGAATGCGGAAATACGCAGTCTTATCTTGGGGAAGAAGGCTGCCAATGCGGAAAACAAAGCTAATCCGCCGGAAATCGGGGCAAGCAAGTCGAGGGATGACGCATATATTCCATAGACAAATGCGATTCTGCTCCCGTCTCTTCCGGCATAAATATACGAAACCATTTCTTTGCCCAAGACCACAAACTCCGAGCAGCTCTCGTTCATAGTCATGGTCTGGAGTGCGCGAAGCAGGCTGTCAAAAAACATATCCGGCCCCGAAAGTCCGGAGCTTTCGACAATAATCTCGCTGTAATACGAAGTCGCAAAGCGCAGACACCACACGGACAAAACAAAGCACACAGAGCAAAACATGAGCCATTTGCCCATTGAAGACGAGGCCCTCCTGTTTTTCTTATACTTCACAACCGCGTTGCAAATATAAACAGCCATAGGTATGAGCCAAATTAAAACGGATAGGCTTATCAAAAATTTAATTTTGAAAATCTGAACGTCTCCCACGCTTATTGCTCCTCTTCAATTATTGTTCTCATTATAACCTTGCAATCGGAAATTGTCAAACGAAAAATATCTTCAGGTCAAATGTTATCGCTTTTTGTTGCGAGGGCGAAAAAACCGACGAAGACGCTCTCTTTTCCGCGGCTTGCCGAAAAAGAGGCTGGCTTTGTGTGATTCTGCAATTTCAACTATGTTTCTGCACCTTGGATCGTCCTGTCTGCGCTTTGCTATCTCGTATGCCTTTATGAGATATGTTTTGTCTTTTCTCAAGAGATAGTAACTTAAATAACTCGTAGCAAGATCCGGTTCATAGGCAGCCGCATTCTTTTTTACAAGGCGCTTTCTTATCTCTATCGCGGCGAGAAGATATCTCTCTGCTTTTTCGGGCTGTCCGTGAACAGCATAGAAAATGCCTGTATTGTTATAACTCATCGCAAGATCCGGCTCATAGGCATCGGCGTTCTTTTCCACAAGACGCTTATATATCTCTATCGCATCGAGATAGTATTTCTCTGCTTTGTCAGGTTGATTTTGGTCATCATAGAAAACACCTACATTGTTATAACTTACCGCAAGATCCGGCTCATAGGCATCGGCGTTCTTTTCCACAAGGCTCTCTCTTATCTCTATCGCATCAAGAAAATATTTCTCTGCTTTATCGGACTGGCCGTGATCACTATAGAAAATGCCCGCATTGTTATAACTCGTCGCCAAATCCGGCTCATAGGCATCCGCGTTATTTTCCGCAAGACGCTTATATATATCTATCGCATCGAGATAATATTTCTCTGCTTTTTCGGACTGACCTTGGTCTTTATAGAAAACACCCGCATTGTTATAACTCGCCGCAAGATACAGCTCATAGGCATCGGCGTTCTTTTCCACAAGACGCTCATATATCTCCATTGCAGCGAGAAGATATTTTTCTGCTTTTTCGGGCTTGTTTTGGCCATAATAGAAAGCACCCGCATTGTTATAACTCGTCGCAAGAGCAGGCTCATAGGCTTCGGCGTTCTTTTCCACAAGACGCTCTCTTATCTCTATTGCGGCGAGACAATATTTTTCTGCTTTTTTTGGCTTGTTTTGCGCTTCATACAGCAGTCCCAACAGATTATATAAAGAGCCCAAGTCGTATTCATCCGCCTTATTATCAGGATCGGAATAATACCAATTTAACTTCTCCGCAACCTCGATGGCATTGGTGTAGTCATTCTGATCTTCCAAGAACGATGCATAATCATACAGCTTCGACCAACCGACGAAACGATCACGGCAGATATCATATATTTCCTCATAAAACATCATTATTTCAGCAACTGTATCGCCATTCAACTCGCCCATTTTGAGGGCAGTTATACGCGTGGCGATCTCCTCTACATTTGTTTCAAGAGGGGCGGTTGTATTTCCGGCAAAACGTTTGTTGCGTCTGGTATCATAAAGAAGCTCGTCCCTGGGAAGAATCTCAAGCGCACCCTCTCTGTCGCCCATTTCGAGCAGTCTGTATGCCTCCGCCTGGCGCGGAGACATCTCGCCTTTTTTGGCGGCAAGCTCTTCGGAGGTCTTGAGAAGAAGATCCTCAAATTCGCGCAGGGCTTTTTTTGTGTCGTCGCGCTCGGTGGCAACTTTCGAAAACTCAAAATAGAGTTCCTCGTTATTCGGATCGTCCATACGCAAGGTGCGAAGTCTGCCCCACTCCTTGGTCAGCTCATCGTATCTGCTCTTCAGTTCGTTGAGCCTGTCGTTGAACTCGAACATGGGGATTTTGCTTGTGTCCGCCACGGGCTGTCCGTTGAGGCAGATCATACCGTTGTCGGATATCGTTATCTGCGACGCATCGAGTCTCATAACCTTTATCTGCATGAGAATGCCGAGCTTGAGCGTATCGATGCTGTTGTAATTATTATAATAGTGCCTGAGTTCGTTTCCGAGCATTTGGGAGAATTCGCGCACCGCGTCGGTCATGTCGTTCGGGGAGTCGGTATACTTGAAGTATGTGACGATCTTCGGCTTATCGGTCTTCTTGAACGACTCGAAGAATATATCAAAGCAGCTGCGCATATAGGCACTGACGTCTTCGAAAAACAGGAAGAAGCTCAAGTCGCTGTCGGCAACGTGTTCCTTTAACTCATTCTCGGTCATTTCGTTCGCGTTCAGGATGGAGAAATTTATCCCGCTGTCGAAATACATCTCGTTGAGCTGGCGGAAGAAATTTCTTACCTCGGTCATGTCGCACTCGACCGCATCGCTTGACGGTACAAGGAAAATTTTAATGTTCTTCATCTTTTTTGCCCCTTTTCAGTACCAGAATATCATTTAAACATCATTTATATTGTAGTTTAATTTGTCGAAAAATACAAGCAAATTATGCTTCAAATCAGGCAAAATATTTTTAATAGGTCTCTTGTTGTCAATAAACATGAGTAAATTTATAAATGTTTATTAGCCATTTGCGATACCATAAATCTCGCCAACAAAAAATTCAATTAAAAAAGCTGCTCAAAATCATGCCATTAGCGTGATTGGAAGCAGCTTTTTATTTTAGATATTCAACAATCTCTTAACCGCGTCAAGAACTTGTACCGGATCCTTTTCCGTCCTATGATACAATTCTGCAAACTCTTTTTCTTGGATACCATATATATCGTACCTCGCCAAAACGATATATCCACCAGATGCAATATTCATCACTTTTCCCCACGGAGCAACAAAGCCTATATCATCGTTTATCTGTACGGCTATAATTGGATTACCCTTTGGTTTATACAGCATAGCCTTTTCGTCAATCAATTTATATTTTCGGCAAAAAGTCAAATCTGAAATTATATATTCCTCTCCGCCCATACTTTTTACTACCCAGCCCGGTTTACCTGTCTCAGGATCGGCAGTCACTTCATTGTCGGTTTCATGCATGCCGTTTGCCATAATCGTTGAAACCTTTTCACCTATCTGCCCACGTCTCGCCGTTATCGGCGCTATTTTTATATATTCTTCAGGTAACAATTCACCTTTTTTTATTCCATCGGCAATGTACACTTTTAAACCGGCTATACTGTCAAAAAATTTTTTGCTCATATTAAAATCTCCATATTAAAATACATGATCAGCGTATTAGGTCAGCAACATATTTTTGTTATAACATCAACATTATTCACAGCTAGATTATATTCTATAAATTGTATTCTGTCAAATAAATTAATCTAATTATTTTCATCATACCAATGATCGTTTTTATACGGAAGAATCACTTGAAATCACACAAGCATATAAAAACCGAGCAGTAAGAAATAAGTCTTACTGCTCGGTTTATTAATTGCTGAAATGTCTGGTCAGAGAGTTTATCAATGACTTTTCTTCGCTTTTATCACGCCTTTGACGGTCTCGAATGCGTGGAGCGAGCCGACAAGCGGATGGTAGAGCATGATACGCGGACCGGAGTAGCGCATGACGGCTCTTATCTTTTCGCGCATGGCGGGCTTATAGCAATGGCACGGGCACTGGGAGCAGAAATTCTTTTCATTCCCCCAACGGCAGTGGTCGAGCCTGTAAAGCGCATAGTCGCACAGCTCCCGGCACTCGGGGCAAAGTTCTCCCCTTTTTGTCTTGTGCACGCCGTGACAGTAGATTTTCACCATCTCCGGCAGCATCTCTTTTTCGCGGGTTATTCTGTCTTTTGTCTCTTTCTTGCTCATGATAATCTGCCTCTGTAAACCGTATAAGCCTTGTCGGCTATTCTCGAAGTTGATTTTCTGTGGGAGACGAGCACTATGCTCTTGCCCTTCTTTGCCTCGTTTATCGAGCGCAGGATATGACCCTCGTTGAGGCTGTCAAGGTTACTCGTAGGCTCGTCAAGCATAATCATCGGCGCATCGCTGAGGAACGCCCTGGCGAGACCTATTCTCTGCTTCTCGCCGTCGGAGAGCAGATCTCCGAGCTCGCCGACATTTGTGTCATAGCCCTTGGGCAGAGTCATGATGAAATCATGGATAGAAGCTTTCTTCGCCGCTTCAACGACCTGCTCATGCGTGGCGTTGTAATCGGCTATTTTTATATTGGACTCTATCGAATCGTTGAAAAGCTGCGTCTCCTGACTGACAAGGCTCTGGTTGCTTCTGAGGCACGAGGTCTTTATATCTCTGATATCCTCGCCGCTCATCTTTATGCTGCCCTGCTGAACATCCCAGAAGCGCATCATGAGCTTGAGCGCGGTGGACTTGCCCGAACCGCTCGGGCCCGTGATACTGATTATCTTGTCCGGCTCGACAGTCATATTGAAGCCGTCAAGAATTTTTTCATCGCCGTAAGCAAATCCGACATTTTCGTTTTCCATGCCGTCGAAAGCAACTGTTTTTCCGTCTGTGTTTTCTTCAACCACCGGGTTCTCATCGAGTATGCCGAGAACTCTTTCGCCCGCCGCGAGAGTGTGGGTAAGATTTCCGGCAAGACCCGAGAGCGCGGCGACGGGGCCGAACGAGCTCATCATCGAAACGGTAGAAACTATCATTCCGTCGAAACCGATAACGCCTTTTTGATAGAGGGCGATACCCGTGAGCAGCATTGCAACGGAGAAGAAGATTATTGCGATATCCGTAACGGCGCCCGTGTGTCCCTCTATCTTCTTGAGTCTGTCCTGAAGCAAGTTCAACTCGTCGGTCTTTTTATCCATCTCTTCGAGACGCTTGCCGGTGCTGTTATATCTTATCGACTCAAGCAGTCCGCGCATACTGTCGAGCACGAAGCCCGAGAGCGCGCCGGAGCCGTCTCTGTAGGTCATGCCTGCATTCTTGTTAAGCCTCGAGGACACCAACGGAATCACCGCGCCGACCGTTATATAGGCGGCGAGCGCAACGAGCGAGAGCCAAATGCTGTAGCGCCCGATAAAAATAAGCATAATAAGGCAGGTCAGTATCGCAATGCAGGTCGGCGATATCGTGTGCGCATAGAACACTTCAAGCAGTTCGATGTCGCTCGTTATGACCGAGACAAGGTTGCCTTTGTCTTTACCCTCGAGCTTCGCGGGAGAAAGCCGGCGCATGGCTTTGAACACCTTGTCGCGGATAAGAGCCAAAAGCTTGAATGCTATATAATGGTTGCACGCCTGCTCGCCGTAGTGCAGAAATCCCCTGAGAACGGCAAAAATTATGATGCAGATACAGCCGGTCTTTATTGCGATTCCGCCGCTTATTTTTGCGG
>ENA-OOYX01000542-OOYX01000542.1-human-gut-metagenome-genome-assembly--contig:-NODE-542-length-22574-cov-5.273991_pt1 | contig 22574 bp, 22 predicted proteins | sample MGYA00241182_ERZ501387 | MGnify/ENA primary metagenome ERZ501387 (study PRJEB25962, sample SAMEA2042740) | human gut metagenome | biome: human gut; feature: human-associated habitat; material: faeces...
CAAAGCCCTGCTCCGCTTCGGTGACTGGACCCATGTCGGGCACTCGAAATGGTTCCTCAAGGTCAGGAAGTGGATGGACAGGTGAGAAATTATGGGTATAATAATAAAATTGTTGCCAATTAGGAGAAATTCATCTCTAAATCAGAACATTTTATTAAAATTTTTAGGGGATAAGGAAGAATGAAACCAAGAATCATATTTATAGACTTGCACTGTAATGATTTCTATGTGAGACATATCGGGAGAATCATTGGTAGGAATCATATAAAAAGCTATAAACATCAATTTTTGCTTAAATATTTTCATGATAATGGATATGAGGTGTACAACTATATCACAGAAGAAGGATCCAGACTTCTTTCCTCTCGTTTGCGAGCATTTATCAAGCATCGGTCATACAGGTATCTTGAAAATCTTTTCGTGCAAAAGGTAAACGGTTTGCCTCATATTAAAGTATTGACAGACAAAAAGAAAATCCGGCCGGATGATATCGTAGTCGCATATCTTGTTTATGGTTATCAAATAGACATCCTGAACAAATGTAACTGCTACAAAGTATTATTCGGCAATCATTTCATTTCGATTAACAGTCCGCTGGATCTTAAGAAAGCGGGAATAAACGCATTTGTCAACGAGGTCGATCTTTCCGGCAATGAGTTTGTATCTACATATTTCAACGCAAAAGAAGCGGACAATTTAATCACGCCGTATTCTTTCCAGTCCCGCTTTGTTTCAAAGAAGGCGTTCTCTGAAAGAAAAAACAAAGCAATGGCAGTAGGGACTTCTTCAACTTGTGCCATTGTACCGGATCAATATAAGCTTTATAGGGATTTTTTCAAGACTGAACTGATTCAGCCGATGAGACAGCAAATCTATGAAAGGCAGGAAGAGTTGTCAAATGTCATAGATTGTTATATCAGTTCCATATTGGAGAATCATGGAAGACAGTCCGGATACACTTCATTTGATATGGTCGAAACTTTCAACAATTACAGGATGTTCGCGTGTCCGGAGGAACTGGTCGGAATGCCGGGGATTGGATTTGTCGAGGGGATGGCTTGCGGATGCGCTTATATCGGGCTGAATCATGATATGTATAAAGGGCTCGGACTAAGGCCCGGCTATCACTATATCCCGTATGACGGGACGTTGGAGGATCTGAGGAGAGTCATCCGATATTACATGCAAAGGCAGGACGAGGCGCAGGAAATCGCAAAGCGGGGATGCGAATATGTAAGGGAGAACTTTAACACGTCTGCCATTGCAAGAAGTTTTGAAACACAATTGCTGGCATCGTACAATAAATATAAACAGGCTTCGCAGGGAGAAAGAATATGAGCAAATGACTTGCTTGAAGTAGGCGGAATCACGAATCCGGTCGTTTTCGGAATCATAAATAACATTGAAAGAGAATTATGCGGCAAAGCAACATTGAATTATGCCGAATCATAACGATGCTTATGATATTGGCCGTTCATAGCACCTATCAAACCTTTGGGCTGCCTTCCGGATGGGAAAGGCCGAATTTTGGCTTGATACTTCTGCACTATAGTACGATTATAGGCGTGAATGTGTTTGCATTGATGACAGGATTCTTCTCCTTGAGCATAAAAAAACGCTCATTGTTCAGGTATTTGTTCACCTGCCTGTTTTACGGCGTGCTCCTGTTGATATGTTCCATTTGTTTTCTGGACTTCAATATCAGGCAATTGTTTTTCATTTCGCAGGGGAACTGGTACGTTTCGGCGTATTTGGGCTTGATTTTTTTCTCTCCTGTCCTGAATGCGTTTGTTGAGAAGATCGACAAGGCAGGGTTCAGAAAGATTTTGGTTTGCTTGATAGGCTTCCAGATATGGTACGAATTTATTCCAAAAGAGGTTAGTAATTTCCACTCAGGCTACAGCATCCTTTCATTGATCATCATTTATCTGCTGGGCAGGTATTTTCGTTTATATGGCATCCCCCGGCTAATCATCCGATACAGATACGCGATTTACATTTTTATCTCGGTGATTTCTGCGATAATCAGCTGGGAATGCTACACACATGGCTTTCACGGTGACTATATCGACTTGTCCCTGCGGAGATACAACAATCCGATGGTGCTTTTATCTGCGACGGCATTCTTCTCCATATTCCTTTCCCTGAGAATAAAGCAGTCGAGGGCAATCAATCATATCGCAAGATCAAGTTTCCCTGTTCTTATCGTACATACTTCCGACCAGTTCCTACCGTATTATTCTGCCTTTTTTCGGAGAATATTCGTTCAAAATCAAGGATTTACACTGATACTGGCATGGGGGGGGGAATTCTCTTGACATACCTGATAGTGACAGTCATTGATCAAATAAGGTTATTTGCCGAAAATCGAATCATGGGAGCAATCGACGAAAGGAGATTGCCGAATCAAAAGCCACAATAGTTAAACAGTACTTATTTTTTGTTATATGCTTAAAGAAACACCCGAGGTGTTCGTCTTGGACATAGACGGCGTCCTCACGGACGGTTCCTTCTACTATACAGAGGAGGGAAAAGTCATGAAGAAGTTCGGGGCGGACGACAACGATGCCCTCAGTCTGCTCCGGCCTCATTGCAAGATAGTTTTCGTAACCGGAGACAAGAGGGGCTTCAAAATATCCGAAAGGAGGATACTCGACATGAAATTTGAAATCTTCCCGGTCAGCACGATCAAACGGATTGACTGGATAAAGGAAAGATACGATCCCGCCCGGGTGGTGTATATGGGGGATGGCATATTCGACCATTATGTGATGAAGGAGGTCGGGTATGGAATCGCACCGGCAAACTCCGACGAGAATGCAAAGAACGCTGCGGATTATGTCTGCAGGCGGAAAGGCGGAGACAGGGCCGTGGCGGAAGCGGCGCTTCATCTTTTGGAGAAGTTCTTCAAGCCGTACGATCCGACGAAACTGCCGGAGGACAATATAAACGATTCACGGGATTGGACAGTTTAAATATTTAATCATAAGTATCTCGTAAAAATCAATTAATATATTGACATGTTAAGCCGCCGGTCTACAGAATTGAATCATGTATTGTTTCCCGATGTTCGAGAGAATGGTCTCAACAGCGGAGAACAGGCCATGTTTATCTCCGTAGTGGTGTGGCTGAATCCATTTACCTTTCAATATTCGCCAAAGAGTTTCGGCGATATTGAGGTGAGGGGAATATGGAGGGAGATAGAAAATATGAAGACCACGCTCTTTCCATCTTTCAAGGCAATCTTTGACTTTTCGACTTTTATGGATGCTGGAATTATCCAACACCACGACAGTCTCCTTGCAAATGCCAAGAGAGAAGTTCTCCATAAATTCTATAAACTTGTCAGAATTGATGCTTTCCAGAGTGGTGAACCCGTGGTAATTGCAGTTGCGGTCAATCATCCCGAAGATATTAAGCCTGCCACCCTTATACACCGGAATGAAGAAATCCTCATCCTTGAATTTCCATGCGTAAGGCACATATCCTTCGGTGCATACATGGCTCTCATCACCGTAATAGAGGTCAATGAGTCCGTATGCCCATTGACGTTCAAGCTCTTGCAGAAGTTCTTTCTTATAACCGTACTCCTGCGGCGAGGGTGTCCCTTCGGGCGTTTTCCTTATACGTCCAAATCTTGCGCCAGAGAGGATAAAAAATTCCGGAAGGCTCCATCCTTGATCTGCTTGCCAGTTGCTTCCTCCCATGCGGCTCTTGCTTTGGAAACGCTCTGGCGATGTTGTCTGATTGCTTCCTTTACAGCCTCCCTGTCCGCCTTGGTACTGATGATACGCTTGCGTCCACTTCCGGCTTTGTTTTTCAGTCCATCGATTCCCTGTTCCAAAAAACGTTTGACCCAATGTGGGACTCGCTGGTATGTCTGCCCTGCTCGAGCACCGGCTGCGGCGTTGCTCAATCCATCTGCTTTGCCCAAAAACATAAGGCAGCGCATCCGGAATGAATGGCTCGCACCATTCCGGTATCCATTTTCCAAGGACGCTCTTTGCTCCTCCGTTATATTTATCTTCGTTGCTTGTCTTGACATTGTTGGACAGATAAGTGTATGTAAAACAATAACGTTTGAAAATGGAATTCATTGTATTAACTTTTTAATAAGACATACTTATTATCAAAATGGCATATACCGTATTTATTCCGACCGCCGGGACAGGATCCCGGCTCGGAGGCATCACGAAGTATCTGAACAAGTCATTGGTGAGCATCGGGAACAAGCCGACGATAACCCGTATTTTCGAAATGTTTCCGGAAGACACGCGATACGTGATTGCGTTGGGGTACAAGGGGGAACTTGTCCGCGAGTACCTGTCCCTGGCCCATCCGGAAAAGGACATCACATTGGTTGACATTTATCCCTACGAAGGGTCGGGTTCCGGGTTGGGCTTCACGATGTTGAGTTGCGCGAAATACCTTCAGGAACCGTTCGTGTTCTGTTCCTGCGACACCCTGGTGGCGGAACGGATTCCCGCGCCGGATCACAATTGGATGGGATATGACAACAGGGACAACGTGTCCCAATACAGGACGCTTTCTTTCACGTCCGAAGGAAAGATATGGCAAATCAATGAAAAGGGGAAAAATCCGGAATCGCATCCGGAACCCTATATCGGATTGGCGGGCATACACGATTACAAGGCATTCTGGAACGCGATGACGGATCATCAGGCACAGTCCGTTGCGGAGGGAGAGGCTTTCGGGTTGCGTCAGCTTCTTCCCCATGGGGTTGCGGCCCACAAGTTCACATGGTTCGACACCGGCATCACCGTGGAGTTGGAAGCGACCCAGAAAAGGTTCCATCAAAGCGGTGATCCCAATATCCTGCCCAAGGCGGATGAAACGATATGGCTTTTGAAGGACAGGGTCGTCAAGTTCTCCGACAATGTCAGCTTCATAGAGAACAGGGTGAAAAGGGCCGGCTTGCTTGGTGGTTATGTTCCCCGTATCATGGGGCATACAAGGCACATGTATTGCTACACCTACGTCGATGGCGACGTGATGTCCAGATGCGTGACGCTGCCCTTGTTCTCAAAGTTGCTCGATTACTCGAAACATTTCTGGACGAGAACGGATTTGACGGAAGAGCAGAAGAAAGAGTTCCACAACTCCTGCATGAAATTCTACAGGGACAAGACGTATGAACGGGTGCAAGTGTTTTACAGGAACTTCGACAGGGAAGATAACGCATTCGTGATCAACGGCAGGGAATATCCTGCTTTACAGGCCATGCTTGACCGTGTGGATTGGGAATATGTGGCGGATGGGATGGCCGGACAGTTCCACGGTGATTTCCACTTTGAGAACATCCTGTATGACAAGGGGAAGGACGAATTCTGTTTTCTGGATTGGAGACAGTGCTTTGACAAATCCATCTCGGTGGGCGACATATACTATGACTTGGGGAAGATGTTGCACGGACTCATCATGTGTCACGAGTTGGTGGCCAGGAATCTTTTTGAGGTTTCCTGGCAGGGGAGTGAGATAAAGTACGATTTCAACCGGAAACATATTCTGGTGCAATGCGAAGAGTTTTACTATCGTTGGCTTGGGAAAAACGGATATGACGAGAAGAAGACCCGGCTGATGGCCGCCCTGATCTTTTTGAATATTTGCGGCCTTCACGAGTACCCGTATAGCCTCGTCTTGTACGCCTTGGGAAAGGAAATGCTTTACAACAGTTTAAATGAATGATAGATGAAAGAGATCTGGAACGAAAAGTGCATTTTTTCCCCGTCTCTCATTTGCCTTGATTTCCTGCATTTGGAGGATCAGATCAGGCAGATCGAGGAAAGCGGGATAAAGATGCTTCATGTGGACATCCTGGACGGGCATTTCAGCCCTTCGATGCCGCTTGGTTTTGAAACCGTCAAACAACTGAGAGGGGTCACTGACCTTGAATTCGATTGTCATCTGATGACCGACGGGATGGATTATTACGTGGATGAACTGCTGGATATCGGAGTCCAGCAGATAGTGTTCCATGCGGAGACGACGCGGCATATCGACGGTCTTATCAATAGAATCCACGCCGCCGGGGTGAGGGCGGGAGTCGCGTTGAAACCGTCGACACCGTTGTCCACGGTGGAATATGTATTGGAAAAATGCGATACCGTGCTGTTGATGTTGATCAATCCCGGATATGCGTCGAGCGCAAAGGAGAGCCAGGTTGCTTATGCGGACCGGAAAATCCGGGAGTTGCGCCGTATGATCGATTCGAGGAACCTGCCTGCGAAAATAGAGATCGACGGCCGCATTTCTCCCCGAAACATCGAATCATTCGGGGACGGCACGGTTGACATCTTCGTTTGCGGGACGACCTGCCTTTCGCGGAAGGACATAACAGGTTCCGCCGCCCGTTTGTTTGAATTACGTAAAAGAATCATCTGACATGAATACATTTAAAGACAACTACACCAAGTGTTCCTCCCAAGTATTGGAGGAACTGTCTAGGACATTGAATGCCGTTGATGCAGAAGCCCTCGAAAGATTGTCCGAGGATTTGTTCAAGGCGGAAAAGGTTTTCTTCGTCGGGGTCGGTCGTGTGGAACTGGCTCTCCGGTCTATCGCCAAGCGGATGGCCCATCTGGGGATTGACGCGCATTGTGTGGGAGACGTGTGCGAGCCTGCCATAACCGGAAAGGATTTGCTGATTGTCGGCTCCGGGAGCGGAATGTCGCTGTTTCCCGTTGCCATCGGGCGCAAGGCAAAAACCTTCAATGCGAAGGTTGTTCATATCGGATCCAATCCCCACGGGGATATGGAAGGCATCGCCGATTATATGGTGCGCATCCCGGTCAGGACAAAACTATATCTGGAAGACGAGATTGATTCCTGCCAGCCGATGACCACGCTGTTTGAACAGGCCTTACTATTGGTCGGCGACATACTTGCGAAAATGATCATCGAAGAGCGAGAGATAGACCTCAAGGGTCTGTGGCAATATCATGCGAACCTGGAGTAAGGCGGGCGGACATAATAATTGGTTGAAATATTGGGTAGATTACAAAATTCGCTGTTCAATGCGTTGACGGCAAGCGGATGCCGCATACTGGAATTATTTTTCAGTATCATATCCCGAATAATAATCATCCAAGTTCTGGGTGTGGAATATTTGGGGATAAGCGGCTTGTTCGCAAACATCCTGTCTCTTTTCTCCATTGCGGAAATGGGATTCAGTTATGCACTTGTTCAGGTAATGTACAAGCCGATGGCGGAATCAGACGCTTCGAAACTTGCGTCGATTGTCCGGTATTTCAGGAAAATATATCTGCGTGTCATTGGGGTCATCATATTGATGGGAATGGTTTTTCTGCCTTTCATCCCGCACGTAATAAAAGATGTCGGCGAGATAGAGAATATCACTATCATTTATTTGATATTCCTGGCAAATTTCATTGCCCCTTATTTTGTGGCAGATAAAAAATCTCTTGTAATTGTTGCCCAAAAAGAATATCTCCTGAATATTTATGGCAGCGGTATTAAACTCGTACAGATAATCCTCCAGCTCGTCGTTCTATATCATACCCATAATTATATCCTGTTTATCGGGGTTATGCTCCTTGCGACATTGATTAACAACGGAGTTATAGTTGCTAAATCCAACAAAATGCTTAACCCCGCAATCAGGGCGCCTAAACTGGACAGGGATACAAAGGCCACAATAAAGGACAACGCAAAGGCGCTTTTTATCAACAATGTAAGCGGGATAGTTTTCTCTGGGACAGACAACATCATCATATCCAAATTTCTCGGTTTGGTATGGACGGGGATCTACACGAACTATACCTCTATCATATTCGCCATTCGTGGTTTTTTGCTCAATGGCTTCTCGTCCATATCCTCGAGTTGGGGGAATTATATGTCTTGCAAGGGTATCGAAAACCAGATGATAATGTACAAACGATTATTGTTCCTGACACATTTTGTAATCATTCTTTTCGGAATTGACTTGTTGTGTCTGTTCAATGATTTCATCAACCTTGCATACGGGAAGGAATACGAGGCATCAATGGTGGTAGTCGCTTTGGTGATAATGGATTTCTGTATATCCATATTCAGATATCCCACGCTCATTACCCGAAACGTGTTGGGGATTTTTCGCTATGATCGCTACAAGGGAATTTTTGAATGTGCCATCAATCTGGGATTGTCGCTTGCGTTGGTTGGAAAGTGGGGATTATCAGGCGTTATGATCGGAACAGTTTTGGGAACGGGACTCGTATCCCTGTGGATAGAACCCTTGATGCTGTATCGGCACGGATTCAAAAAGAAGGCCAAGGAATTCTGGAAATTTCAAGCACCATATCTATTATTTTTTCTATTTGGAATGGCCGGTTGTCTCCTATTCGCTCAATGTATCAGCGTGAATGGTTGGTTGCTTCTTATAGCTAAGGGGATAGGTGTTTCGATTTTAATTGCAGGTTCTTTTTTGTTGGCGTTTCGAAGGACGGAGGAGTTTCAATATTATGTGTCGCTGCTTCATAAACGTCCGAGATAAAATCAGTCCTGATACCATATACCGTCTCCGATAGCACATACAGCTGGTGGGGAGCTTGGTTGAATCCCAATCCGGAGAAGATAGTGATAGGCCCTGCCTGGTTTTTCAATCCCGTCAACGAGATCTTTCCAAACTCCGACATAATGTGCAACAATTGGATAAACTATAAACAATGAAAAAAATCATCAAGACATTTTGTAATCATATAGGATCATTCCTGTTTTGGATGAATCCTTTAAAATTACATGAAGGGTTTCTTTCCGTCAAAGGGGCGATTTATACCGGTTATATCAGGAAATACTTCAAGGTCGTAGGGAAAGATACGACATTTCAACCGTCATTCCGGCATCTTTTGGGTACTCAATACATTACGGTAGGATCCAATTGTCATTTTAGAGAAAAAACCAAACTGACGGCGTGGGACAAATATTTATCTCAGACATTTAAACCAGAAATCAGCATTGGGAATGATTGCAATATCGGTGCTTATTCTCATATAACGGCTATCAATAGGATTACGATTGGCAACAATGTCAGTATGGGCGACTTTGTCTTGATAACGGACAACTCGCACGGTTCTCCCGACAATATTTCCGAATTCAACCTCAATATCAGCAAAAAAACTGTTTATTCCCGAGGGCCTGTCATCCTCGAAGACAATATATGGGTCGGAGAGCACAGTTGTATCCTTCCGGGGGTTACCGTTGGACGAGGGAGTGTGATAGGGGCGGGTTCTGTCATCAGGCAGTCTGTGCCGCCCTATGCAATAGTGGTCGGGAATCCTGCCAAAGTGGTCGGTTTCTTATACAGGCCACAGGACATTCATGAACAGGAGGCAAGGATATATCCTGCGGAGAAGAGGATCCCGTTAGAGATATTGGAGAAGAACTATCAAAAATATTTTTACGACAGAGTCAAAGAAATAAACACATTTTTAAGAAGATGATGATTGAATATAGAACCTTGAAATATAATTTAAAGCGTGACTTGTCCGGTTTTCCGGCATTGAAGGTCGCGCTTGTGGGCGACACGGCGACGCAATTTTTAGCAACTGCGATTCGAGGGATGGGCGTAGAGCGGGGATACGGCATCGACCTGTTCGAGGCGGAGTATAACCAGGTGGAACGACAGTTCCTCGACCCCACGAGCGAGCTATACGGATTCGGCGCAGAGTTCGTCGTATTGTTCCAGAGCACCCACAAGCTGTGCGAGCGGCACGCCCTGCTTTCCGTCGGGGAGCAGGAACGGTTGGCGGACGAACGGCTCGGCTTCGTATCTTCCGTTTGCCGGAACCCGATGCTGGCCGGCAAGAAAATCATCTGCTTCAACTATCCGGAAATCGAGGACACGGTCTTCGGCTCATACGCCAACAAGGTTTCCTCGTCATTCACCAGTCAGGTTCGCAAGCTGAATTACGGCTTGATGAATCTCGCCCGGAAATATCCCGACCTTTTCATCTGCGACCTTGCCGGTCTGCAAAACAAATTCGGCCGCGACTTCATGTTTGCCCCCAATATTTATATGTCCACGGAAATGGTATTGAGCGTGGATTGCCTGCCATACGTGGCAAGCCGGGTCATGGATATCGTCTGCGCGATCAAAGGCCAGTTCAAGAAATGCCTGATCCTTGACCTCGACAACACGCTCTGGGGCGGGGTCGTCGGGGATGACGGACTGGAAGGAATCCAGCTCGGTCATGGATTGGGCATCGGAAAGGCTTTCACGGAGTTCCAGATGTGGGTGAAGAAACTGAAACAGCGCGGCATCATCATCTGCGTGGCTTCCAAGAATGAGGAAAAGACGGCGAAGGAACCTTTCGAGAAACATCCCGATATGATATTGAAACTCGACGACATCGCCGTGTTCCAGGCCAACTGGGAGACGAAGGTGGACAACATACGGACGATACAGCAGATTCTGAATATCGGATTCGACTCGATGGTGTTCCTTGACGACAATCCCTTCGAGCGGAACATGGTACGGGAGAACATCAAAGGCATTACGGTTCCCGAATTGCCGGATGATCCGGGAGAATACCTCGAATGCCTTTATTCGCTCAACCTGTTCGAGACGGCCAGTTTCAGTGCCGCCGACAAGGACCGGACGAAGCAGTACCAAGTGGAAGTACAGCGGGTTTCGCTGTCCAAGACGTTCACCAACGAAGCCGATTTCCTGAAATCGTTGGACATGGTTTCGAAGGTCACGGGCTTTGATGCCTTCAATACGCCGCGTGTCGCCCAGCTCTCGCAACGGAGCAACCAGTTCAACCTGCGGACTGTCCGCTACACGGAGGCGGATATCAAGGCCATAGAAGCCGACAAGGAGCATTACGCTACGTTCGCCTTCACGCTGGAAGACAAGTTCGGGGACAACGGCCTTATCTGCGTAGTGATACTGGAAAAGCAGGACGCAGATACCCTGTTCGTGGACACATGGTTCATGTCGTGCCGCGTGCTGAAACGGGGCATGGAGAACTTCACGCTCAACACGCTCGTGGCGTATGCCCGGGACAATGGGTATAAACGCATCATCGGCGAATACCTGCCTACCCTTAAAAACAAAATGGTGGAAGACCATTATCCCCATCTGGGGTTCAAAAGGATCGAAGGCGCGTCGTCCGCACAATTCGAGTTGGAAGTTACGGATTATACCAACAAAGAATGCTATATAAACAAAATATAATCAATAAGATACACATGACAGAAGCTTTCTATAGATGGGGGGGGGTAAAAAAGGAATTCACCGTTACTCCGGAGGTATATACCGCATTCCAGCAGTGTTCGGGCGATTTCAACCCGTTGCACACCGATGAGGAGTTCGCCCGCAGCAAGGGATTTCCGGAACGGGTTATGTATGGCAATATCTTGAACGCCTTTGTATCCGCATTGATCGGAGAGATGTTGCCGATAAAGGATGTCATTATTCACTCGCAGGACATCCAGTACAAGAATCCGGTATTCATGAACGAACATTTGGAGGCCGTCATGAAAGTGGACGAGATTTTCGAGAGCGTCAATGTCGTGATATTCCAATTCTCTTTCCGCAAGGAAGACGGAAAATTGGCGGCAAAGGGACACATTCAAATCGGTATCATTTAAATAAAAAAAGGAGCATTATGAACATATTGATAACGGGAGGTACCGGGGGTCTGGGCCGGGCAATCATGGACGACTTCGCGAAAGAAGCGCGGAACAACATCTATTTTACCTATTGCCATTCCGGAGAAAAAGCGCAGGCCATGACCGACACATACGCCAACGTGCGGGGGATACGGTGCGACTATGGAGAAGCCGGAAGTTTGGAAACGTTGCTGTCCGCCATAGACGGCATGAACTTGGACGTGCTGGTCAATAACGCATGGTGGGGGAAACCGGATGCCATACGGTTCGGGCAACTGACAGGGGAACGGATAAGGGATACATTCTGTAACAATGTCCTGCCACTGGTTGCAATCACGCAGGAGGCGCTGAAAACGTTCCGCAAAAAGAAAGGCGGCAAGATCATCACGATACTGACAGCTTATTGTCATGGTATCCCACCGATAGGTTACGGTCTATATTCTTCGACCAAAGCATATATCGGCCAGTTGGTGAGGACATGGAGCGTGGAATACGCACGTTACGGGATAACGAGTAACAGCGTCTCGCCGGAGTTCATGAGGACGGACTTCACGGGCGGGACGGACGAGCGCGTCATCGAACAGATGGAGCAGGCGCATCCGCTGAAAAGGCTGTTAGAGCCGAAAGAGGTAGCCGAGGTCGTCAGGTTTCTGGCGGAAGCATCCCCGCAGATCAACGGCGTGGACATCCCGGTGACAGCGGGGACAAGACTGTAAAACGAAATATGAACAACAAAAAAAATAACAGACACATGGAAAAGAAAGAAATTTTGGAAAAGGTATAGACGATTTTCCGGGACATTCTCGACAACGAGGACATCGTATTATCGGAGATGACAACGGCAAACGACATCGAAGAGTGGGACAGCCTGTCACACATACAACTGATTGTGGCAATCGAAAAAGCATTCGGAATCCGGTTCAAGTCGTCGGAAATCATTTCGTGGAGCAATGTGGGCGAAATGCTGGACTGCATCGCCACCCATATCGCATGATGGCAGAATCCAAGTCAAAAAAAACGAACGGACAAGGAGATAAAGCAACCATTTTAGCCAGAGTGAAAATCGGCGATGGGGCTATTATCGGAGCCAACAGCATGGTGACGAAAAATGTACCCGCATATAGTGTAGTGGCCGGGAATCCGGCAAAAAAAATCACAAGGACAATATGGAAAAAGTAAGAATCATCGCGTTTTATCTGCCACAGTTCCATCCGACACCGGACAATGACCGGTGGTGGGGTAAGGGATTTACGGAATGGACCAACGTGGCCAAGGCAAAACCGCTTTTCAGAGGACACTACCAGCCGCATATCCCCGCCGATCTCGGCTTTTACGACCTGCGTCTGCCGGAGGCCCGTGAGGCTCAGGCGGAAATGGCCAGGGATGCCGGCATCGAAGGCTTCTGTTATTGGCATTATTGGTTTGGGAAAGGGAAAAGGCTACTTGAAAGACCTTTTAATGAAGTATTGACAAGCGGAAAGCCTGATTTTCCATTTTGTTTAGGCTGGGCAAATCATGATTGGACAAATAAATCATGGGAAAAGGGGATGTCAAGGACGAAAGAAGAAATTCTCATGAAGCAAACTTATGAACAAGAAGATATAGACAATCATTTTTATGATGTTTTACCGGCCTTCATGGACTCTCGATATATAACGGTAGATGGGAAACCATTATTTGTAGTTTATGATCCTTTAGCCTTGCCAAATTCCCGATTATACATAAATAGATGGCAGGAACTTGCGAAAAGAAATAGTTTGAAAGGAATCCATTTTGTCGGTATCATTTCAAATTTATCCGGATTTAGGATAGATGATGCGGGTCATAAGAAGTATTATATGGTGAAGGCTTCAGAAGAGGCAGGTCCGAGATATAAGACCGTCCTTTCTCAAGGGTTCGATGCCGTCAATTCCCGAGGACAATTTAGGGCTGAACTAATTTCCAATGGTCGTATTTTCAAATATCTTACGAAAATATACGAACGAGTAAAATCTGATGTTATCAAGAAATATAACTATGCAGACATTATAGAGCATTTATTTGTTCCGGAGGATCGGTGGGAGGATGTATATCCGACCATATTGTCCGGATGGGATAGAACTCCGAGAAGCGGAAAGAAAGCGGATATTTATTATAACACTACCCCCGATTTATTCAAGAAGCATTTACAAGATGCTATAACCATTGTACAAAACAAGAGTACGGAACACCGGATATTGTTTTTAATGTCATGGAATGAATGGGGGGAAGGGAATTATGTAGAACCGGATTTAAAGTACGGTAGAGGGTTTCTTGATGCAATTCGAGAATGTGTGATAAATGAATAAATCAGTAGACGTATTCTATGATACCCTATTACATCATCTTAGGTATATTGATATTATTTTCATTATTGGACATAATACATTTATCACCGAAGATTCGGATTGCCTTCATCTGTCCTGTCTTTTTAGGATTGGTCTGTTTTGCGGCTTTCCGGATGAACAATCCGGATTGGGGCGCTTATTGTGATATATACCAGGATGCTTCAAAAGGCGAATTTATGGAAACAGGGGATGCCGGATTTGGCCTTCTTGCCTTTCTGTTATCCCGGGTCAGCCGTTTCCCCGTCTTGATGTTCCTTGCCGTTTCCTTTCTTTCTGTTTGGTTGAATATCAAGTTCTTATCCAAATGTACACCCTATATGTTCACCTGTCTGCTATTATACTTTGTACATAATTATGTCCTAAAGGACATGATCCAGATCCGGGCAGGGCTTGCAAGTGCGATATGTCTCTATAGTCTGACTTTCCTGCCCTCGGAGAATTATAGAAAGGCTGTTCTTATATGGCTGCTGGCTGTAACGGTTCACATATCATCAGTGGTTTTTGGATTGACATTCATAGTCAACAGATTCAATTTTCAATCACGGGTGCTATTGTCCGGGGTTGTAATTTGTTTGTTTATTGGTAGTGTTTACCCTTTCGGACAAGTGATAAAGTCGGTAGTCGGAATCGGAGATTATGAAGGCCGGATTGCAGATTATGTGGCATACGGGAATGGCGGCTATGCAGCGGAATTGGGAATCTGGAGCAATATCAATACGATTAAATGCCTGATTGTTTTTGGCGGCCTCCTGCTCTTTTGGGATAAATTATGCCGGTATAGCCCATACTTCAAGCCTGTCTTTTATGCCTATTTCACCGGGTTGTGCTGGTTGCTGTGCTTCAATGATTTTTCTATTGTCGGGGCACGTATTTCCAACATATTGACAAGCGGAGAACCGGTCTTGCTGACAATGCCCTTTTGTCTTTTGGCCAGGAATACACGTCCCTTTTACCTGCTTGCGCTTGTGCTGCTTGCAATCTCCATGTTTCAATTTAATATTTCGCCGGATAAAGTCGTTCCATATCAATTCTATTTTTCCAGCCGTTTATGAAAATAGCCATGCTTTTGCCGTCCTTGTCGAATACGGGGCCGGGCATCGTTGTCAGGGAATTGTGTACTGAATTCATATCGAAAGGCCACGAATGTAAGGTGTTCTATTTCGATGATATCATACAATTACAGATGCCGTGTCCCGTTGAACGCATCAACTTCCGGGAAGCGATAGACTTTGCTCATTGGGATATCGTTCATAGCAATATGCTCCGCCCCGACGGATATGTATGGTATCATGCGTCAAGGAATCACATCCCGCACGCGACCAAACTGGTTACCACACTGCACCAGCCGATATCCTTTAAAGCACTCCATACCAATTACGGAATGCTGCAATCGCTGATCGGGTCTTGTCTGTGGGGGAAATTCATCAGCACGTTTATGCGTATTGTTGTTCTGAACAGTGATACGGCAACAGAGTTGTCGGGTAAGATTGATACATCGAAGGTCGAGGTTATTCACAACGGGCGGAATATTCCCATAAAAAGGGAGGTCGCCAACAAAAAGGACAAGGAACTGTTACTGCGACTTAAAAACAAATACAAAATTATCGGGACGGTTTCATCCATAACCAAAAGGAAAGGTTTGTATCAGATGATAGAAGCGTTGCCGTATCTGCCTGATTTTGCCTTTGTCGCGGTAGGGGCAGGGGATCAGTTGGATGGATTAAAACAGCGATCGATTGAATTAGGCTGTTCAGAGCGGTGCCTGTGGGTAGGATACCGGGACGATGCGACGGAATATTTATCCATGTTCGACATGTTTGTCATGTGTACCTACTCTGAAGGTTTCCCTTTGGCCTTGATAGAAGCCGCCGCGTATGGGCTGCCTACGGTATTGTCGGATATTCCGATTTTGAAAAGCATCATGTCGGACGAGCAGGTCGCCTTTTATCAATTGGAAAACATCAAGGATCTGGCATCTAAAATACAACAGGCCTATCGGGAACGAGAAAAATACAGCCGAAATATCCGGTCGCATTACGAACAGCATCTGACCGCAACGGCAATGGCGGATAATTATCTGAAACTATATTCCGATATAAATTTTAAAAGTTATTAAAAAATAATCACATGTATAAAGATAAAACCTTATTGATCACGGGAGGTACGGGTTCGTTCGGGAATGCGGTGCTGCGGCGGTTCCTGGACAGCAACATCAAAGAGATTCGTATTTTCAGCCGGGACGAGAAGAAGCAGGACGACATGCGTCATGCGCTCCAGAACCCGAAGGTGAAGTTCTATATCGGGAACGTGCGCGACAAGGCATCGGTCGATATCGCCATGCGGGGCGTGGATTACGTCTTCGCGGCAGCTGCGTTGAAGCAGGTGCCGAGTTGCGAGTTCTTCCCGATGGAGGCCACACGCACCAACGTACTCGGTACGGGCAATGTCCTGCAATCGGCCATCGAACACGGGGTGAAAAATGTTGTTGTACTTTCTACCGATAAGGCTGCCTACCCGATCAACGCGATGGGCATCAGTAAGGCGCTGATGGAGAAGGTCGCCATTGCGAAAGGCCGCGAACTGGGCGAGGATGCCGCGACGACGATTTGCTGTACCCGTTACGGGAACGTGATGGCGAGCCGGGGGAGCGTGATCCCGCTGTGGGTGGAGCAGATGATGGAGGGCAAGCCAATCACGATAACCGACTCGAACATGACGCGCTTCATGATGACGCTGGATGATGCCGTCGATCTGGTGCTCTACGCTTTCGAACACGGCCACAACGGCGACCTGTTCGTGCAGAAGGCTCCTGCCGCGACCCTTGCCACACTTGCACAGGCACTGAAGGAGGTGTATTCGCAAATCGAACCGAGATACGGCGAGACGGAGGTGAAGGTGATCGGTACACGGCACGGCGAGAAGCTCTACGAAACATTGGTTACCCGCGAAGAGATGGCGAGGGCGATCGATATGGGCAAATACTTCCGCATTCCGTGCGATTCGCGCGATCTGAACTACGACAAATATTTCATAGAGGGTAACGAGGCTGTCTCCGGATTCGAGGACTACCATTCGCACAACACGCGGCGGTTAGATGTTGCGGAGATGAAGGAACTGCTGCTGAAACTCCGCTTCATCCGCGAGGATCTGGGGCTGCAGTCGCGTGCCAAGGCAAAAGACATCCGGTCGGAATAAAAGTGAGAGGATATGTCGGAAATCAAGATAATCGAGGGTGAGATATTCAAGGATGATCGTGGACAAATCAGTTCGCTGAATGGGTTTCATTTCGATGGAGTGCGTCGCAGTTATTTTATCTGCCATCCGGATCCGTCGGTTGTCCGCGGCTGGCACGGACACCGACACGAGCGAAAATGGTTTTACTGCATCAAAGGGGATTTTACTCTTGCATGCGTCAAAATCGACAATTGGGAGCATCCGTCTTCGGATTTGAAGGCTGAAATTTTCCGGTTGAGTGATAGGCAGAGCCGCATTGTCTGCATTCCGGCAGGATATGCGAACTGCCTGAAAACCGCCACGGCGGATTCGGTCCTGGCTGTTTTTTCGGACAAGATACTGTCCGAGGCACTGCATGACAGTTGGCGGTATGACAAAAACCTATGGGTTGACTGGTCGAAGTATTAAAATAAAGGCAGAATATGAGATTTTTAGTTTTGGGATGCAACGGCATGGCGGGACATACGATTTCGCTGTATCTGAAAGAACAAGGGCATGACGTACTCGGTTTCGACCGTCAGCCTTCGCGATATGTGGAAAGCGTGGCCGGAGATGCCCATGCTACGGATATGTTGCGAAAAATAATAGAAGACGGGCATTTTGACTCTGTCATCAACTGTATCGGCGTACTGAATCAATTTGCCGAACAGAACAAGGCTTTGGCAACGTTTCTAAATGCTTATTTCCCCCATTTCCTGGCGGAAATAACGTCGGGAACAGACACGCAAGTAATTCACATGAGTACGGACTGTGTTTTCTCGGGTCGCAGGGGAGCATATACGGAGACGGATTTCAAGGACGGCGAGACATTCTATGACCGTTCCAAGGCATTGGGAGAATTGGAAGACGGAAAGAACATCACGCTGCGCAACTCAATCGTGGGTCCGGATATCAATCCCGCAGGAATCGGGCTTTTGAACTGGTTCATGCAGCAGAAAGGAGAAATAAACGGATATACAAAAGCGATGTGGACGGGACAGACGACCCTGCAATTGGCGAAGACGATGGAGGTTGCAGCCAAAGAGCGCGCTCACGGGCTGTACAATACGGTTCCCGACAGCCCGATCTCGAAATACGAGTTGCTCGTGCTTTTCAACCGTTATATGAGGTCGGGGCGGCTGTCTGTCCGCCCTGTGGAGGGGGTCAAGGCGGACAAGTCGTTGCGGCGCACCCGCTTTGAATTCTCCTGCCGGATTCCCGACTATGAAACAATGGTGGCGGAACTTGGCGAATGGATGAAACGGCATAAAGACATGTATCCGCATTATAATTTGTAATGATATGAATAAATTGAGATTGATGACGATTGTGGGCACACGCCCTGAAATCATCAAAATGTCTGCAATTATCAAGAAGAGCGACCGTTATTTCGAGCATATTCTCGTGCATACGGGACAGAACTACGACTACCAACTGAATGAGGTTTTCTTCAAAGACCTGGGACTGCGTGAGCCGGATTATTATCTTGGCGTAGTCGGTGAGAATCTCGGACAGACAATGGGAAATGTCTTGTCGAAAGCGTATGATTTGATGAGTCAAGTAAAACCTGATGCACTGATTGTGCTTGGAGATACGAACTCCTGTCTATGCGTCATTTCTGCCAAAAGGTTGAAGATACCGGTGTTCCACATGGAAGCTGGAAACCGATGCAAGGATGAACATCTGCCGGAGGAGGTCATCAGGCGTATTGTCGATGTAACAAGCGATGTCAATCTATGTTATTCGGAACATGCCCGCCGGTACATCCTCGACACGGGTGTCAAGCCCGAATACACGTTCGTGGTCGGGTCGCCTATGGCAGAGGTGTTAAAAAGTCATTTGGAAAAGATAAAAAACAGCGATATTCTGCATCGGTTGAATCTTCAAGCGGGGAAATATATACTTCTGTCCGCCCACAGGGAGGAGAATATAGATATAGAAACCAATTTCCTTTCGCTGATGACCGCTGTCAATCTAATAGCAGAAAGATATGATATGCCGATTCTATATTCATGCCATCCCCGGTCGGAGAAATTAATCCGGGAACGGGGATTCAAATTCGACAGCAGAGTCATACAGCACAAACCGCTGGGATTTTTCGATTACAATAAATTGCAACAAGATGCCTTTTGTGTGGTTTCGGACAGCGGGACGCTGCCGGAAGAGAGTGCCTATTTCGGCTTTCCTGCCGTCTCTGTCCGCACTTCGACGGAACGTCCGGAAGCAATGGACAAGGGAGTGTTCGTCATCGGCTCCATTACCTCGGAACAGGTGATGCAGGCGGTGGACATGGCAACCGCCATGTGCGGAATCCGGAAAGCCCATTCCGTCCCCGCATATACGGACGAGAACGTGTCGGACAAAGTGGTGAAGATCCTCCAGTCCTATACAGGAATCATCAACAGAATGGTTTGGAGAAAATAACTATGCGGATACTTATCGTTACGCCCCATTTCCATCCGGAGAGTTTCAAATGCAACGATATGGCCTTCGAACTCGCACGGCGGGGACATGAGGTCGCCGTAATGACCGCCATACCGGACTACCCGCAAGGGAAATTTTTTAAGGGTTATGGCGTATTCAAAAAACGCAGGGAGAAACTTGACGGAGTGATCGTGCACCGCTCGCTGATTATACCTCGTGGCAAAGGCGGTGCCGTGAGGCTGGCGATCAATTACGTCAGTTATGCGTTTTTCGCGTCTTTGCAGGCTTTACGGTTGGGGTTGACAAAAAAATACGATGCGATCGTCGTTTTCCAGTTGTCGCCGGTGCTGGTAGGGATTCCCGCCGTTATCGTAAAAAAACTGCAAAAGGCTCCCGCCTATTTTTGGGTGCAGGATCTATGGCCGGAGAGTCTGGCTGTTGCGGGAGGAATCAAAAACAGGTTCGTCCTCCGGCTTTTCGAGCGGTTAACGGTCGGATTGTATCGCCAATCCGAGAAGATTCTTGTCAGTTCCCGTGGGTTCCGTGAATCCATCTGTTCGAAAGGCGATTTCGGTCGGAAGATTATATTCTTCCCCAATTGGGTGGACGACATCCTGGAAAAGAGAGGCGAGGATAGCAATATCGGCTTGCAGGTGCCTGGACTGCCTGAAGGGTTCGTAGTGCTGTTTGCCGGGAATATGGGCGAGGCTCAGGATCTGCCTCACATGATGGATGCGGCGGAGAGGCTCAAAGGATATCCGGACATCCATTTCGTGTTTGTCGGTGATGGCCGTAAAAAGGCATGGGTGGAGACATATATAAAAGAACACGGTCTGGAGGACACGGTCCATTGCCTGGGTCGTTATCCCCTTGCCGCCATGCCCATGCTGTTCCGTCAGGCGGATGTGCTGTTTTTGTCATTGAAGGATTCCGGGATTTTCGGCTTGACCGTCCCGTCGAGGTTGCAGGCGTACATGTCGGCGGGGAAACCCGTTGTCGCCATGCTCGACGGCGAGGGCCGGGAAGTCATCGAGGAGGCGCAGTGCGGTTACAGTGTCCCCGCCGGCGACTCGCAAGCGCTCGCGGAATTATTGATAAGACTGCCGGAAGAGGATAAGGAAATATTGCATCAGAAAGGCGAGAACGGGAAAGCATACAGTAAGCTTCATTACGACTTCCAGACTTGCATGAACCGTTTGTTGCAGATAATAGACGGAGAGGATGTAAATTAAACTGTGTCAGCAAAGAATAAAATATTAATTTTGCTAACACAGTTTATTTATGAAAGAAGAATTTGATTTTGAAAGTATCAAGCACAAGGCTATCGAACAGCTAAAATCCGGAAAGCCCTTGTTGGGAAAGGATGGAGCGTTTGCTCCCTTGTTGGAGAGTATTTTAAATGCCGTTCTTGAAGGCGAGAGGATGCCCATCTTTCCGATGATGAGCGCATGAGTGGTAACCGTCGTAACGGCAAGATGCAGAAGCAGGTCCAGACTTCCATGGGTGAAGTAACCGTATCCACGCCTCGTGACCGCAATGCCACGTTCGATCCTCAGTTTATCAAGAAGCGTGAGACCGTTCTTGCCGAAGGAGTTGCAGACCGCATCATCGGACTTTATGCCTTGGGTAACAGCACCCGTGAGATAGGCGACTGGATGGAAGAGAACCTCGGCAACCGTGTATCTGCCGAGACGATCAGTTCCATCACCGACCGTGTGCTTCCGGAAATAAAGGCATGGCGTTCCCGGAGTCTGGACCCGGTTTATCCGATAGTCTGGCTCGATGCCATTCATTACAAGGTAATGGATGACAGAGGCTGTGCCGTCAGCCGTGCGATATACAATGTCCTGGCTATAGACAAGGAAGGGCGCAAGGACTTGCTTGGCATGTATATCTCCAAGAATGAGGGTGCAAACTTCTGGCTGAACGTGTTGACCGATTTACAGAACCGGGGCGTTTGTGACATCCTCATAGCCTGTGTCGATGGTTTGAAAGGCTTCCCGGATGCCATCCAAAGTGTCTTCCCCAATACCATTGTACAACTCTGCGTTGTCCATCAGATACGCAACTCCGTCAAGTATGTCGGTAGCAAACATCAAAAAGAGTTTATCAAAGACTTGAAACATGTCTATGGTGCTGTAAGTAAAGAAGCCGCTGAAACGGAACTTCTTAATCTGGATGAGAAATGGGGTGAGAAATATCCGATTGTCATCAGGTCATGGCGGGACAACTGGGAAAGGCTTACTGAATATTTCCAGTTTACACCGGATATACGACGCATGATATATACCACCAATGCCGTCGAGGGCTATCATCGCCAAGTACGGAAAGTGACAAAAAACAAGGGCGTGTTCCCGAATGACACCGCCCTTGAAAAACTGGTTTACCTCGCTTACCGCAACATACGTAGGAAATGGACCATGCCCATAGCCAATTGGGCGGCCATCGCACAACAATTAGCGATAAAGTTTGGAGACAGGTTTAAATTGTTGTAACTTCACGCTCCTCGGGACGGGTGGTCCCGCCCCTTGGCGCTGGCCCATCCCCGTCCGATGAGTTTGAACGAGAACAGAGCATGACACAGTTTATTTTACGCCCCCAGAAAATGGAATGCCTGTCGGGACAGGATTCGGAAAAGGATGTGAAGAAGCTCTTCCCGTAGTTCCTTCATCAGTTTCTTCAGGTTCCAGGCCGCTGCGGCCAGCAGGGCGTTGACCGTCCCCGAAGCTTTCCCCCACAGGTAATTCTCCTGCATCCTGTGGTCGGACTTCAGGTGGCCGATCAACGGCTCGATTCCCGCACGCCTGCGGAACGGGTACCGTTTCTTCCGCCTTTGCCAGGCCGTGTCGCCTTTCAAGGGTCTCCCCGGGGTGAGGATCTGCACCCCGCGACACTCCTTGGGACCCCGTCCGCCGCGGTCGTAGGCCAGCCTCTTCGGCA
>ENA-OOYX01000549-OOYX01000549.1-human-gut-metagenome-genome-assembly--contig:-NODE-549-length-22401-cov-10.486172_pt1 | contig 22401 bp, 18 predicted proteins | sample MGYA00241182_ERZ501387 | MGnify/ENA primary metagenome ERZ501387 (study PRJEB25962, sample SAMEA2042740) | human gut metagenome | biome: human gut; feature: human-associated habitat; material: faeces...
AATGCATTTGCTTTGTTGGACAAAAAAATCACTCTCCTTTTTATAAATAGTGGCTCGGACTCCTCTATTATATAAACCGGATTGTGATTTTTTTATTGGTATAACCTTTTATTTTCCACCTGCATAGCGGGTGGTTTTCTGTGCCAGGCATGAGCATGGCACAGTCTAAAGACACTAAAAAAATACCGCTGTTAAGCGGTACTTCTCAGTTATATATTCTCATGAAATTTATGTGGATTTTTGGCTTTTTAATTTTATATGTTTAATCTCCTTATCACATCCCCTATTATAAATTTCAGAACTTTTATTTAGATTATAAATAAGCCTTTTTAATCGAAAATAAAGTCATTAATATGCAGAAATATTTATTTACTTATTGTGGTGTTTTGCTTGATAAACTTATACGGAACTTTAGAAATTCATGATGTTGACTTTTTCTTTGCGCTAATATATAATATTTACGACAATAAGTCGATTATAAATAAGGAGGACCTATATGCCTACTAAAAATCAAGTCCCAATAAAATCAGTTCGGGAAAAAAGCGCTCTGTACCCAGCAGTTACAATTTCGACTTGTCTGGATTTTATCAGACTGATAGATTCTTTCGGCGGCAAAAGTGTAGCCTACGCTAGTATCGCAAACGGAATGGGGCTTACAAGCATCACAACAAAATCATTTTTAACCCGAATTAGTGCCGCAAAGCAATATGGCTTCATTACGACAAGCAAAAATACAGTTCAGCTTACAGATACAGCAAGACATTTTCTCTATCCTTCTACAGGAGAAAATGAACGGCAAAAGCTACTAGTTGATTCATTCAGCAAGCCACCGCTTTATGGAAAATTACTGGAGCGCTTTAAAGACAAAGCACTTCCAAAAAAAGAACAACTTTCTAACATCCTACTTAATGAATATCACATCATAAAACAAGTAAAAGATAATGCGGCTACCTGTTTTATTGACAGCGCATCTTATGTTGGAATATTACAAAATGGTGTTTTATGTTTAGATACACAGGATAATCCTAAACAACCGATTGAAACCAATGACCAAGAAAATTCCTCCCCCGAAGCAACTCTTCCTATCTCTCAAAATAGTTCAATAAACATTAATAAACATGAAACTGGCTATAATTTCGAAATTCCAACATTGGGAAAAGCTTCTGCCCGCTTCTACATTCCAGATGGAGTAACAGAAAAAGATTTAGATTATATAAAATTATATATTGAAAAGATGCTACCTGTCTTTTTAGAAAATTTAAAAACTCAGGTAAAACAAGAATAGCCAGCACACGCTTCCGTGGCTGGACCTCTTGTCAATCAACAAACCTGTGTCGACTGTATTATAATATGACATATTTAATATAACATATTTGTTTGATTCGAACAATTGGGATACACTTCTATTTAGAAGGGAGGGATTCCATGGAAGAATACATAATAATATATTCCCCTTTTATAACAGTAAAGGGAAAACGCATTTTTGCAAGCAGTTACGGTCTTAAGGCATTTCGCTTACGTATACCTAAAAGCCGTTACGTAAAAAGATAAAAAAACGGTTTCAGGTGTCGACACTGAGACCGTTTTTGCATGCAATACAATCCCTCTTTGTTGATCAGGATTATATTATACTATATTACATTTACAGCACACCTGCTGTATCTGTGGTTCGTATGTACTTCGCTGGAATGGGGTAATCCAAGCGATAAATAATGGACATGGGCTGGGAACCTTCATAATTTACGAAATGAGCAGTTCCTAAAAAAGTGTACGGCATTGATTTTCCATAAGCATCTTTTTTACTTTTTCTTACAAAGAGGAACACAATATTTCCTTTCTCATTTTGCTGTATATACCTTTGCCCTGTTTTAGAGTGGTCAGAAGTTGTACTTTGAGACTGCCAGTGGAAAAGCGTTTTGCTGATAGAATAATCTTCGTACAAGGTAGTGTCAGAAAATTCTTTTTCTGATTTATTCAGCGTCACCAGGAACACGTCAGTGTCTGCTGTGATGGAATCGGTATTCGTCATATTCAGAAATTTCACGCCTTCACGAATACTGTTTGGCTTTTTAAATCCTAAAGCTGCAAAAATTTGGTCTCTTGTGTAGTTTGCATAGACGTCCAAGGGACAAATATAAGGAACTTTTACTTTTTTCGGTACAATTTCCACGCTCTCCCTCTGCATGATAAGGAGACTTATTATCTCTTCTTTTATATATGCCACTTTGGATAATCGATGTACAGCGTCCAAGGGAGAGACCATTCCTGCGTCATCATAGTCTTTTCCCCATATCGTCCACTGCCACATACGAAGGTATTTCTTTTGCAAGGCTGTTAAGCATCTTTCTTCCTGATCATCGTTAAAGAGTGACAGCAAGAAGAAAATCCAGTCCGTTGAATCTATGGAAAGCATTCTTGGAACAGCTTTTTGAAGAAGTATTTCTTCTTCTGTTGTTTCAAAGTTTGGAATAATACCGGCGTCAGCACAAAGACGAGCATAGGTTCGTTTATCATTGTAAAAAACATGGGGCTCTACTTTTGATGCCTCAAAAAATTCTGCTGCTGTCGGCACTTTTCCTAAAGTGTCTCTCAGCTCAAGGACAAGTTCTTTATAGAAATCATAACGGCTAAGTTGTTTCCTTATATTATCAAGAATCCGTTCCTGCGCAACTTTTTCAAGCTGAATGGCACAACCTTTCGGCACATGAGGGAATCCACCTTCAATTTCTTTTTTGATGGAAACATCTTTCTTCCCAAGGAGTGCCGTAAAACGACCTGCAAAATTATATTTCTTATTTGCCTGAGCCACAAAATCCAAAACAGTGAGACAATCTTTCCCCCTATCTAATCGAAGTCCGCGCCCCAATTGCTGGATAAAGACGGTCATGCTGTTCGTCGGACGAAGGAAAAGCACGGTATTCACCGCAGGAATATCTACGCCTTCATTAAATATATCTACCGTAAAGATAAATTTGATGTCCCCCGCTTCCAATTTTTGTTTGGCACCGTCACGATCTTCTTTTTTTGAGTTTGCGTCAAGTGCTATCGACGGCGAATCATGTTTGTTCATATAGTCTGCCATAAAAGCGGCATGTTTTTGCGAAACGCAGAACCCAATGCCCTTTACATCACGCAGATCGGCGCTATACCGCTCTACGGCGCTCATAATGGCATACGCTCTTTTGTCTGCCCCATAAGAAGAAATCGTGTACAGATCAGTAAGCTCTTTTACATCGTAATCGCCAGAAGTCCATTTTACATTTTCCAAGTTGGTGGTATCCTGTACACCAAAATAATGGAAAGGACAGAGCAATCTCCGCTCAATAGCATCAGACAGTCGAATTTCCGCTGCCATACGATTATCAAAGTAGGTTAAAATGGACTTTCCATCCATTCGTTCAGGTGTTGCTGTCAGTCCTAACAGAATTTTGGGTTTAAAGTGAGACAGCAATTTTTGGTAAGAGTCCGCAGCAGCATGATGAAATTCATCGACAATAATCATGTCATAGTAGTCTGCGTCCATACGTTCCCAAAGTTTTTGACTGTTAAAGGTCTGTACAGAAATGAAAAGATGTTCTGCCGAGGCCGCTCTATTTCCACCCACTGCCAGTTCACCAAAGTCTGCATTTTTCAAAACTTGTCTGAAACATGCCTGGCTCTGTTTTAATATTTCTTCCCGATGTGCAACAAATAATAATCTTGTGGTCTGTGGCAATCTGCTTCCCATGAAATTTCTGTAGTCAAAAGCAGAAATTGCTGTTTTTCCTGTGCCTGTCGCAGCGACCACTAAATTTTTCCAATGATTCTTCTGTTTTCGTTCCGCTTCCAAAGCATCTAAGATAGCTTGCTGGTACGGATAGGGCTTGATGTCAAATTGATAGGCGACTTGATTTTTTCCACTCCCCTCCCGTCCTCGCTCATGATCAATGGCTTTGATGAGCTCGTCTTTTTGTTCCACATGAAACACCTGAAATTCATCGGAGTTCCAGTACGTTTCAAAAGTAGCCGTCATTTTTTCCATAATAGACGGCATATCCTGCTCCGTGATTTTCATATTCCATTCCAGGCCCTCCGCAATGGCAGCGTGAGACAAATTGGATGAGCCTATATAAGCTGTAGAAAACTGGCTATCCCGATTGAAAATATAAGATTTTGCATGAAGACGTGTTTCTTTTACGTTGTAAGAAATATGAATTTCCGTATTCGGCAATTTCGCAAGTTCCACCACCGCTTTCGGGTCGGTAGCACCCATGTAAGTTGTTGTAATAACTCTTAAATGTCCGCCTTTATTCGTAAAGTCTCGCAAGTATGGCAAAAGAAGCGCCAAGCCCGAAAAACGAATAAAGGAAACGAGAAAATCAATTCTGTCCGCAGACATGATTTCTTTACGCAATTCAGAAACCATGGACGTATCGTTATGGCTGTTAGTAAAAAGGAAACTTTTCGTCAGCGATGTATCAGGATATTCCCATTTCCTTGGACTGGTTTTATTGGCTACATGTTCAAGAGACTTTAAAAGAAACTGATTTTTCACCACGCTGTGACCGTGACCTAAATCAGGCAAACGTTCCACAAGCATTTCTACCAGCTGATTCGTTAATTCTATTTCATCAGAAAGTACGGCTTCTGTATTTCTGTCTGCAATGTCTTTCAAGCAAAGACGAATAAGCTTTTCAAGGTATGACGATAAATATCCTGTCGCTTCATAAGCGTCTGTGTCATCTCGTTCTGCCCAAACTTTTTTTGCTTCTATTGCTTCCATCAGTCGGTCGGCAAATTCTTTCGACATGACTTTTTCATAAATGCCATCTTTCAGATGTTCGATGTGTTCTGCCATTTCAATCTCCTCATCATGAAATCGTGTATGCCTTATTATACCAGGTTAATTGCTTAGAATTTCAGAAAGCACAAAAAAAAGCAGCCATGGTACATTCGCATAGCTGCCTTTATGCTGAAAAGAATTCCGTTGCGTACATATTTCCTATAGCAAAACTGTTTCCCTTTGTATGGGAAAACGACTTCGTACTTACACTGACACGTCGCGCCGGCCTGTCACTTTATAGAAAAGGAGCAGCGACAGGATGGATGTCACCATGAGAATGGTGGCATACGCGGAAGCGTTCCCGTAGTTGCCGCGGATGACTTCCGTGTAGATGGATACAGTGAGTGTCTGCGTGCTGTTCGTGTACAGGATGATGGATGAGGACAGCTCGCTGATGATGGTGACCCAGCTCATAATGGCGCCGGAAAGAACGCCGGGCATCATCATGGGAACCGTGATTTTACGGAATGTCGTCATGTCGGAGGCGCCTAGGGAAATAGCCGCTTCTTCGATGCTGGGACTGATATTTCCCAAAATGGCGGTGGAGGAACGGACGGTATAGGGCATTCTCCGCACCGCGAAAGAAATAATCATGATCAGCGCCGTTCCGGTAAGGATAATCGGCGATTTATTGAAAGCAAAGACGAAAGCGATACCGAGGACGGAGCCGGGAATGATGAAGGGGAACATCGTCATGACGTCAAGAATACTGTTCAGTGTATTTCTTTTCCGCACGGAAAGGTAGGCGATAAGGACACCTAAGACGAGGACGGCAGCGATGGCGCAAAGCCCCAGGAAGTAGGTATGCCAAATGACGTCATTGTCCTTGGCAAAGAGTGTCGCATCATAACTCTGAAGAGCGAATCCACCGGTGAATACCTGCCCTCCGTTTGTGGCAAGGAAAGAGGTGTACACGACGACAAACTGGGGCAGGATCGCCAGTCCAACGGTCATGTAGACTGCCAGATGGGCGAGGATATTCCGCAGGCCGCCGAGTGATTCCGCTGCGGGTATAAGTATTCTGCCCAATGGCAATCCCTGCCGGCAGTAAATGGTCTGTACGAGAAGGATCCGTCGACGTCATTCCGAAACGGAATATTTTGTCCTGCGTTCCCCACATGTTTTCTACAAAAGCATTCTTGCCGATGGCAATACTGCCTTCCTGCATAACATAATCATCAATCTGGGCGTGATCGCCTATCGCAATGGCACCGTTTTTCGTACTGTTATTTCTTAAATCAATATCATTCCCGATTTTAATATTCTGATTCCCCGGTTCTACAAACGTATTGACCCCGTCAAGCGCCGCAGATACAGGGCTTACAGAAATCCCTGTCAATAAAAAAGCCGCCAAAACTGCTGCCAGCGTGTTTTTAGAGACTCTCACCCTCCCGCTTTTTCTCGCTGTGCCCGCAATTTCTGAAACGACGACATAACTGTTCTTTACTCGACTCCAAATGACTTTGTAGATGTGATTCATGTTTTCCTCCCATAAAAAACAATATAATTTAGAAACGCAATAAAAAGAAGCACCATCCCCATGCTGCCGATACTGCTTTTACATCACCTCTCCCCATAACACTTCATTTGCCTGAAAAGCCGGGTACAGAATCCGTAAACAGGAAAATTCCTGCCGGGTTTCCCCGCTTTCCTTTCAACACTTATTTTATTAAACAACCTCTGTTCCCATTATAGCAAAACATTTATCTTATTTCTATATAATTCATACTATTCTACGAATACCTTTACTCATACCGCTTTCTCATCCACGGCCTCAATGCATCCCGCTGTCATTCAGCACTTTTAGCTGACAGCTCACAGCTTATAGCTGATAGGATAGCTTTTATCTTCTTACCGCTTTCCCTCACCATGGTAATAGATCCTTCACGTTCGTTCAGGATGACTTCTTACGGCTTTCCTCACCACGGTAATAGATCCTTCACATTCATTTAGGATGATGTTTAACGTTTCCCTCATTATGATGCCTTGCCGTCCGGTGTCATTCTGAACGGAGACATGGATGCTTTGTGGGAAAGACAGAAAATGGAAACATGACACGGAGTGAAGAATCTATGACTCTGATGATGTCTTACCGCTTTCCCTCACCATGGTAATAGATCCTTCACGTTCGTTCAGGATGACATCTTACGGCTTTCCTCGCCACGGCAACAGATCCTTCACATTCATTTAGGATGATGTTTAACGTTTCCCTCATTATGACGCCTTACCGTCTCCTGTCATCTGATGTTTGATATCTGATTTGTTTGTAGGTGGCGATGGCTTTTTCAAATTCCGCTTTTACAGCGGCAGGCAAATTGTCAGACACGGTTTCGCTTTTCACCATCTTTTCTAAATCCCTGTCGGCACAGATGCTTTCCGCCGACAGGTCCGTTTCTTTGGCAAGCCGCGCTCTTACTTTTTTCAGATAGAGGAAAAACGCTCTTGTTTCTATGTCTATGGCCGCCGTCTGTCCAGCCTGAATCGTTTCCTTTCGTACCGCTGTGATTTTCCCTTTCCGTCCACGGACGGGTTTTGCCGTTTTGGGAATGACATGTTCTCTTTTTTCCGGCATTTTACTTTCTGTTTTTGGGGAAATACGGCTCCGTTCCGGATGAAGGGCTTGCAAAAAGACCTCTGCGTATTTGTCCGCTTTTTTCGGGCCGATACCTTTCACACCGCGGAATTCCTCTTCGGTTGCCGGACAGGTTTCTGCGATCCGACGGAGGACTGTATCGGAAAGAATTTGTGATGTCGACAGATTTTCTTTTTTTGCCAAAGAGCGGCGGAGCCGTTCGAGTTTCTCATATATGTTTTTTTCTTCTCTCTCGTCTTTTCCCCTCATTTCTTCCGCTCCGCTGAATTCTCCAAGCGCCGCAAGGAAACGTTCTCCATACTTCTTTAATTTGAAAGCGCCGATGCCGTGGACTTCCGCCATTTCTTCTTCTGTCCGCGGGAGGCGGGACACCATATCTTCCAGGGTGGCATCGGAGAATACGACGAAGGGCGGAACGTGTTCTTCTCGGGCAATGGCAAGGCGGAGTCTGCGGAGTTTTTCAAAGATACCGCTTTTTGTTTCTGAAAGGATGGCTTTCTTTTCCACCGCCACAGACGCCATGACGTCTTCCGCACCGAAAGCAAAACCCAATACCGGCGCTTTTCTTTCGAGAACAATTTCCGCTTTTTCCGTAAGATGCAGCAGGGGAGATTCGCCGCCGTCACGTTTGAGGTAACCGTCAGCGATGAGGAAATGGATAGCGGTTCTCAAATGTTTGATTTTCGCAAAGGATAGTCTGCCGTAGGTGGGAAGGCTGTCCAGGTTCCGTTCCCTGATCATTTTTGTGCGGCTTCCTTTAAGGATATCCGCCACCACGCCTGCGCCATACCGTTCCTTGAGAGATCTGACGGTTCGGAAAATGAGAACCGCCTCGTCGGTGATGTCCACCTTCCCTTTTCCGCTTTCACAGTTTCCGCAGCGGCCGCAGGTCTCATCAGCAGTCTCGCCGAAGTAATTTAAGATGTAATTCCGCAGGCAGCCTGTGGTGCTGCAATAGCCGTCCATGGCATAAAGGCGGTCGTAGTCCATCTGTTTCTGGCCGTCCGTCTGGTTTCCCGATTCGATGAGGTACCGCTGTATGCCTACGTCCTGCCCGCTGTAAAGGAGGATGCATTCCGCTTTCGCGCCGTCACGTCCTGCCCGCCCCGCTTCCTGATAGTAGGCTTCCATGCTTTTGGGCATCTGGTAGTGGAGGACGTATCGCACGTTGCTCTTGTCGATGCCCATGCCAAAAGCGTTTGTCGCCACCATGACATGGATGCGGTCGAAGGAAAAATCTTCCTGCCCTTTCCGCCGCGCGCCATCTTCCATGCCTGCATGGTACCGCCCCGCTTTTATTTTCCGGCTTGTGAGCATTTCATAAATTTCGTCCACTGCTTTTCTGGTGGCGCAGTAAATGATGCCGCTTTCTTTTCCATGGTTCTGCACATAGCGGAGAATGAAATCCCTGCGGTCCGCGCCGTGGATGACACGGAAAGACAGGTTCGGCCGATCCAGTCCCGTACGGAAAACGGCTGCTTTCCCCAGGCCGAGGCTCCGTTTCATATCTTCTTCCACCAAAGAGGTCGCCGTAGCGGTGAAAGCGGTGACTACGGGTTTTGCGGGAAGCGTATCGATAAAGGTTTTTATTTTTTGGTAACTTGGACGGAAATCATGGCCCCACTGGGAAACGCAGTGTGCTTCGTCAATGACGACCATGGACAGGGGCACTTTGGACAGACAGTCGGTGAAATAGGTGGGTTCCAGTTTTTCCGGCGCCATGTAAAGCAGCTTCAGACGCCCCCGGAACAAATCGCGGAGCCGCTCGATAGATTCGTCAAAAGGCACGGTGGAGTTTACATAGGACGCGGAAATCCCCTGCTCTGCAAGCGCTTCCACCTGGTCTTTCATGAGAGAAATCAAAGGAGAAATAATGATCGTACCGTGGGGAAAGAGGAGGGCGGGAATCTGGAAGCAGACCGACTTTCCCGCGCCGGTGGGCATGACAGCCAGCACATCCCTGCCCGACAGAATGGTTTTGATGACATCTTCCTGCATAGGCCGGAATGTATCATAACCGAAATATTTTTTTAAAAGTTCCGCCGGTTCCATCGTTTCCTCCTTTCTTCAAATACTTTTTTATTATACCAGTTATTTCCCCCAAAGCGGCAAAATAAAAAGGACCGCAGCGGTCCCTTTGTTTCTTTATTTCAAAGCATATCTTTCTTCCACAGCACCAGCGCCGATACGAGGGTCAGCACGAGACCGAGAAGAGTGACCGCGGCAAATCCGATCTCGCTTGATTCCCACGGCACGGGCACATTAATTCCCCAAAGGCTGAATATCAAAGTGGGTACGGCAAGAAGGATCGTCACCGAGGTGAGGAATTTCATAATCTGCGACAGACGGTTGGAAATAATCGAGGAGAAGGAGTCCATCATGGACATCAGGATGTTCGTGTAGATTTCCACCATTTCCAAAGCCTGCTTATTTTCGATGATGACGTCTTCCAGAAGATCCTCATCTTCTTCATACATTTTCAGGAGTGTATGGATGGGACTGTTGCGAAGACGCATGAGGCGCTCCATGACGTTTTCATTCGCATGAAGGGCGAAGTTGAAGTAGGTCAGAGATTTCTGCAGTTCCAGCATGCGGAAGAGTTCTTTGTTCTGCAAAGATTTCCGCACCTGCGTTTCGATGCCGTCCGTCTTTTTATAAATCTGCTGCAGGAAGTACAGGAAGGACGACGATGCGGTAGACAGTATCTGGAAAAGGAATCTTGTCTTTTTATAGGTTTGGAAAGAGGCGTAATTATTATTTATAAACTTCTGGATCACCGTATTATTTTCAAGACACACGGTAACGAATACCTTATCCGTGATAAAAATCCCCAGCGGCAGCGCATCGTAAGCATCTGTCTCCAGGACGACAGGCGTATTTACGACAACGAAAATAAAATCGTCTTCCAGTTCCACGTGGGAACGTTCTTCACGGTCAAGAGCGGTCTGGAGGGAATCGACGGGGATGCCGGTAAGGGCATTCAGCTTTTCCAGCTCCGCCGCATCGGGAGCCGCGCAATTGATCCACGACCCTTTTTCCATCTCCTCAAAAGCGACGGGACAAAGTCTGTGGTTTTCATCATGTTTATAAGCGGTAAGCATCGGGCTCCCTCCTTTCCATATAAAAGGAAATACCGTCTTCCCCTGTATTTCCATAATAATCCTACCCTCTAATATAGTGATAAAGGGGAAATATGTCAATCAGAAAATAAGGAACTCTTTTCATCCATCATAAAAGCGCACAGGTCCCGCCCGCACGCTTTTACCTTTTCTTTCAAATTTCTTTTAGGCTTGTTCTTTCTTTCCGGTCACCAGCATCTGGACGATACCGACAGCAAATCCCACCGCAAAGAAACAGATCCAGCCCATGCTGTATTCCGCCAGCGGAAGAGCTGCGAGCATCGGTTCCATGGCACCCAACTTCAGACCGAACCCGTGAAGCCCGTCACAAAGAGCGGGCACAGCGGTAAAAAGCGTCGTCCATACATATACGCAGCGGCGGCCGCTAAAGAAATTATGCAGGAACGCCAGCGCAATGAGGGAAATGGACATGGGATACAGGAAAAGCAGTACGGGAACAGCATTCTTGATGATCGTCGTCAGGCCGAAGAGCGCCACGAAGAAGCAGACAACGACCATGACGGTAACAAAGGTTTTTGAAGAGATTTTCGGCAGGAGCAGGTTAAAATAGGCTGCGCAGGAAGCCGCCAGACCGACACTGGTGGTCAGGCAGGCAAAGATAACGATCACGCCCAGAATACCTCCGCCGGCAGCGCCAAAGTAGTGGAGCGCCGTTTTTACGAGAACGGGAGCGCCGTTTTCCTGCACACCGATGAGGGATACGGAACTGGCGCCGATATAGCAGAGCGCCGCATAAATAACCGCCATGAAAAATGTGGAAATCAGACCGGACCGGAGCGTGTCTTTCGTAATCTGCGCTTCGGAGACCGCGCCGTACATCTTGACCGATTCCACCACGATAATGCCGAAAACAAGAGCGGCAAGGCCGTCCATCGTATTATATCCGTCAACGATCCCCTGCCCGAAAGCTTTCACACCGGTGTCATAAGCGGCTGCCGGTGCCTGCCAGCTTCCCATGGGCGAGGCAATGGCACTGATAATCAAAAGGAAAAGGAATACCAGAAGGACGGGAGTCATGAACTTGCCGACCCGGGCCACCAGTTTGGACGGTGAAATTGCAAGCCACCAGGTAATGATAAAAAACACCGCGGCAAAAACATAAAGCCCCATGCTCCGCATTTCAGGAGGCAGGTACTGCGCCACAGCAATCTCATAAGCCACCGTCGCCGTACGGGGAGCCGCAAAAAACGGTCCGATGGTCAGGTACAGCGCCGTGCAGAAGAAAATGCTGTACGCCGGATGAATACGCCCCGCCAGTTCACGGAGATTCACACCGGAGTAGCAAATGGCAAGAACACCCAAAAGCGGAAGACCTACGCCTGTGATCAAAAAGCCGATTGTCGCGGGAATCGTATTTACCCCCGCATTCTGCCCCATGAAGACCGGAAATATCAAATTTCCCGCCCCGAAAAATAATGCGAACAGCATGAGCCCGATCGCGATGAATGCGTTGTTCGTCTTTTCCCCCATAGAAATCTTCCTTTCTGCTATACTCCAAAACACCCGGGAATTGCAACCGCTCCCTCAAGTAGATATGCACTTTGTGTGCTATGTACGCAACATTATATCACACTTTCCGCTAATTATTAACCACTTTTTTCAATATTTCTCCGCCTGCTTTCCGGCGGCCGCTCTTCCGTAAGAGACATGCTTTTCCTTGACCGTCCTGTTTTTCAAGATTATGATAAACATATATTATATAAGGAATAATAAAGGAGAATCCCTATGAACATAAAAGAAGAAGCGGCAAAAATGAAACTGGCGTCGCCCCTGATGGCCTCCGCATCCGCGGAAAAAAGAAATTCCGCGCTCCTTCACATGATTGAAAATCTGGAAGCAGGAAAAGAAAAAATATTTGCCGCCAACGGGATCGATCTTGCCGCGGCAAAAGCATCCGGACTCGCTCCTGCCCTCATGAAACGGCTGGCATTTGATGAAGGGAAACTGGCGGACAGCATCAGCGGCATCCGGCAGATCATTTCCCTTCCCGATCCCGTGGGAAAAGTCACTCTTGCCCGCCAGCTTGATGAAGGGCTCCGCCTTTACCGCGTCACCTGTCCCATCGGCGTCATTGCCATGATCTTTGAAGCGCGCCCCGACGCCATGATCCAGATTTCCTCCCTCGCGGTGAAAAGCGGAAACTGTGCCATTCTGAAGGGTGGAAAAGAGACGAAAGAAACGAACCGCGTCCTTTTTTCCCTCCTCCATGAAGCCGTCACCGACGCGGATCTTCCATCTGAAGCCTTGTTCCAGGCGGAACAGCACAGCGAAATAGATGAGCTCCTCACCTGCCGCGAATCGGTAGACCTCATCATTCCGCGGGGCTCGAACGCTTTTGTCCAGCACATCATGAGCCGTACAAGCATCCCCGTCATGGGGCATGCCGACGGTATCTGCCACATCTATGTAGACAAAGATTATGACATGGCGAAAGCCATCCCCATCGTCATTGACGCGAAGACCCAGTACACCGCCGCGTGCAATGCCGCAGAAACGCTCCTTGTCCACAGGGATATCGCCAAAGACTTCCTACCCATACTGGAAAAGGCCGCCGGAGAAAAAAATATCCGTCTCCGCGGCACAAAAGAAGCAGGGGAAATTATCCCTTTAGATATCATCGAAGACGATGACTTCCGCCATGAATACCTCGATCTCGTCCTTGCCGTGAAAATCGTCTCCGGCGTGGAGGAAGCCGTCAATCACATCAACAGGTACGGCTCCCATCATACCGATGCCATCATCACGGAAAATATCAATACCGCCGCACGGTTCATGCAGCTTGTCGACTCGGCTGGTGTTTACCAGAACGCGTCCACCCGCTTTGCCGACGGGTTCCGGTACGGCTTCGGCGCGGAAGTGGGCATTTCTACAGGCAAGCTCCATGCCAGGGGTCCCGCCGGATTGGAAGGGCTCCTGTCATACAAGTACAAGCTTTTCGGCAAAGGCCACATCGTTGAAGACTATGCCTGCCATAAAAAAGATTTCCATTTCAAAGAATTGTAACTTTGGGCGAGGTCTTCATGATCGATTTTTTCCACCGTCACCAATCCGCTTTACGACGGCTTTCCTTCCTGCTGCTTGCCGCCGTCCTGGGTCTTCTCCTCATCGCCCAGATCGCCGCTTTTGCGGCCGCCCGCATTTTCAGCTATGCCATGAACAGGCAGCATATGCTCCGGGGACATATTTCCGTTGAAAAAATCTCCGCCGACATCGCAGGCTATGTTTCTTTCGAAAACCTGCTCTGGACGGACGACCACGGCGTCCCCATCCTCTTTGTGCCCGAAGGGAAAATAAAAGTGCGTCCGGAAGATATCCTCCGGGGCAAACTGCGAGCCACCGCCATTTCCGAGATACGGCTCCGCAATGCTTCCGCAGCGCTCCAGTTTGACAAGAATATGGATGTCGACCTTATCAATAAAACGGCCGCTGAATCCGAACCGGCAGAGGAACGCACAAAAACTCTCCACGAGAAAATCGTCAACTTCAAACGGAACGGACAGAAAATGAAAATGAATATCCACCTGGAAAACTGCCAGCTGGAAGCTTTCTATGAAAACAGGCACTTCCTTCTTTCCCATGTGGACATGCACCTGAATATCGACACCGACGATTCTCTTTTTGTCGACCTGTCCTCCGGCAAATTCGGCGGTACCGCTATCGGCGACAGCGTGAAGCTTTATGGCGACATCGATATGAAAAGCGATGAACACACCATTGCCATGAATGTATCTTTTTACGGTGTCGATCCGGCATCTCTGGGACTGGGAAACAATATTCACGACAAGCTTACCCTCACCGCCGAGGCGGGCGGCCCCGTCGCTTCCCCGAAAGCGGAAGGGAAAATCACCATGGAGCAGCTCCATATCCCTGCCCTTTCTTTCTCCCATCTGGACGGCCATGTTTTCTACCACCATGGGAAAATGAAATTCACCGATGTCACGGGACGCGTCTACGGCGGCACAGTCAAAGCATCAGGAAACTATGACATAGACACAAGGGCTTACGATATCCACCTGGCAGGCAAAAAACTGGATTCCCGCTATCCCGCGAAAGACGCTGCCATTTTCTGCTACGTCGATTTAGAAGGCGACATCCGCTGTGACGGAAATCCGAAAGAGATCATCTCCGAAGGCACCTTTACCTCCGGCAGCGGTCATTACAAACTGATCCCCTTCAAAAAGATACAGGGTGCTTTCCACAACAGAGGAAAAGAGCTGGACTTCTATGACGTATCCATAGAGACCGCCCTCGGCACCTTTTCCACCGACGCTTTCCACATCAGGAACGGCAAACTCCAGCTGGGCGACATCACCCTCACCAATGACAGGGGGGAGGAAACCGATGTAAAAGGCGCCATGGAGCATGCGGAAAACACTTTCCGGCAAATAGGACAGGATATAAAGGAAATAAAAGAACAGATCGGCGGATTGAAACCGTAAGGGCGGTTTCCTCTTTCCCGCTCTTTTCTGTTTTACGCGCCTAGGCAAAGCGAGCCGCTTATTTTCACGGCAAAACGCAGAAAGAATTCTTTGCCACTCAATACCGCACCTGCGTAACCACTATAAAAATTCACCCATAATAAAAACTCCTGCAAGAAAGATTTTCCTTCTTACAGGAGCTTTTATTCTTTTACGCTTCGCCTATGATCGGTTTCTTTTCCGCCACGCCCACTTTCCTCGGATAGGTTTTAGGCGACGGCGCGGTTTTCCTGAAGTAGAGAATCGTCCTTTTCTCTCCCGTAGGGAGCTCCAATTCTTTTCTTTCCATGAGCTCCGCTTTCAATTCTTTCAGGATCTTTCCCGACTGTCTGAGTTCCCCGTCGGCACCAGGTCCTTTCATCGCTGCGAAAATACCGCCTTCCTTCACAAAGGGGATACCCCATTCGGCAATGACAGGAAGCATCTTTACCGCTCTTGCCGTCACCATATCAAAGGTTTCCCTTGTCTTCCTCCGCCGTCCGCCTTCTTCGGCGCGAATATGGAGAATCTTTATATTTTTAATCCCCAGCTTTGCCGCGGCATTCTCTATAAATACAAGTTTCTTTAAGACAGAATCCACCAGCACGACCTGCATATCCGGCCTCAGGATGGCCAGCGGAATTCCCGGAAACCCGGCGCCTGTCCCCAAATCCAGCATACGCCCGTTCTTCGGAAAATATTTCTCCTCATACACGGTCAGCGAATCATAAATATTTTTGACCAGGCTTTCTTCTGCATCTTTGATTCCCGTTAAATTCATTTTCCTGCTCATGGCAATCACCATGGCATTGTACTCTGCCATTTTTCTTACAGCGTCCTCATCCGCTGCCAGGCCGAGCGTTTCCACTATTTCCCTGACGGTCATCATGTCTCCCTTGTGCGGCATACATTTCAAAAATAATTATTTTTTATCAGTATAACAGATTTCACGAAAAGAAAGCCATCCGCTGCTTTCCCATGCATAAAAAAAGAGACATGGGGAAAGCGGATGCTCCCTGTCTCTTCTTTCAGACAATTACTGTTTCTTCCTTTTCAGGAAAAAACCGCCTGCCGTCAGCGCGATGCCGATCCCTGCAAGAAAATTCCCTGCCATATGGATCATAAGCTCCCTTTGATTATTGCCTGAAATAGCGGCAGCAGCTTCCTGCGCATTTTTTGCATTTCTGGCAATTTCCAGATTGGCGGCGCTTTGATCCGGATTAAACAGCAGGATACAAACCCCTACCACCAGTAGTACAATCCCTACAATCAGCATGTTTTTTGGATTACGCATAATACCCTCCTTTTAATTTTTTATCATTATACCACACTCACGCTTCATGTCATAAAGTTTTTTAAGAATCTGATAAGAAAACTAATAAATTTTAAAATAGCTTTCTTCTGCCCTTTAATGATATAATGAAACCGTTTGTGGGAGATCATACTATAGAAACGATTTTATTTACAACAGGAGGCGATTTTAGTGGATTACACATCCCGTCTGACAAAACGAATCGGTTTATTTTTATTGGTACTGGCAGCGGCGATCATGATGCTGACAGGCTGCGGCGGAGGCGGCTCCTCTTCCGGCGGCGGAAAAGAGACATCTGCAAAGCCAACAAGCCAGCTGGAAAAAATCAGCAGCTATGTAAAAGCCACCAACGGTTTCAACGGCCATAATGTAAGATTTGCCTTTGCCATCGATAAAGTCCTGGCGAAGATGAAAGCCGGTGAGGATCTGGACTTTGCCAGCTTCCCCGCTTATGACAGCCTGAAAGAAAACCTGACGGAAGCCCAAAAGGAAAGCAGCGGTTTCTCCGATATTGACGAAAGTACGACAGCCGTACTTAAGGTATTGGATGAAATGGTGCCCCTGACCGGCAAAATGGAATCTTACTATAAATCCAAGGAATATACCACGGACGGCAATCAGAAAGGCCGCGAAATGGTCGCCTCTTATCTGAAACTCTATGACCAGTTCAACGAGGAATACGGCAAACTGGACAGTGCCATCAGCCGGCACAATTCCGAACTCCGCGACCTTCTGATAGAAGAAATGAAAAAGGACAACAAAGTCATGGCAGCCACTTATATGGAGATCGGCCGCGACATGAGACGGGCTCTGGAAGCTATCGATCCGGAAGATCCTGCCAAGACAGATAAGGCGCAGATAGAAAAACTGCTGGGACAGGTAAAGGAAAATATGGAAAAACTCAAACCGGCAGAAGATGTCTCCGGTGTAAAATCTTTCAAAAGCTCTGCTGAACGCGCCATCGGAAGGATCCGTACCTATCTGGCAGGGGGCGGCGGCAATGACGCCTTCAATGACATGGTAGAAGCCTACAACGATTTCATCCGTGACAGTAACAGAATAGACGCAAGCGAACTGGATAATAAAAAGAAATAAGAAAAAAGATTCTCCCAGCAAAAATCCCCTTTTCTCAAAGAAGGGGATTTTTTGCTTCCTTATTTACATGCTCATCAGCCGGTCAAAAATAGGAATACCGGATCAAAGCCCCGACAGTCCCCAGCCATAAAACAGCCATAATAACCTTAGCCCACAGATGTATATACAAAGGGCCGTCATGCCGGCGGAAATAAAGCAAATGGATGATCCAATAGATAAACAAAAAACAAAAGTAAGCACTGCTGAATCTAAACATATAAACGGCTCTGCCGGTGCCGCTCATCATCAATGTAACAGATGCAAAAATAATAAAGACGGAAAATGCGGTCATCAGACTCCCGATCCCATATAACTGCCACTTTTCTCCTCTTTTCCAGGGTCTTTCTTTGAAAGGCATGTACCGCATATTCCCTCTGAGAAGATATTTATACTTTCGGTTTTTCTTATCCCACGTGCCCAGCCCTATAAGCAGGGAAGGAAGAATACAAAGCCAAAAACCGAGCCCGAAAAAAGTGGCAGCTTCTTCCGCCAGCTGATCCATCCGTACCGTAGACCATATATCCGGATTGATTGCCATCAGCATCAGGGGAATAACGATAATCCCAAAAAGGAACCAGTAGGCGAGATACCGCAGGCAGCCGGCCGCGCCCCTGTATTTCTCCCAATTTTTTATAAATTCTTTCTCCGTTTCCATAAATCCTAACATGATCATCCTCCCGTATCCTTTTATATTTTCACAATCAACGTCCTATGAAGCAGTACGCGGCTTTCCCCAGCGGAAAGGCTCCTATTCACATGAAAGCTGACTTTCCTTTTCCCGCATCCAGTTTCCGCCTGCCGTTTTTATTTCCGCTACCTGTCATAATGTTTGAAATGATCGCGTTTTATTATATAAAATACAAAATACATCAGCGCAATGGAAAGCAGTCCGGATTCCCAGCCTATGGAGGCAAAACTCTCTTCAAGAACGATCCGGCATTCCTCCATGCTGTGCCCGTCCAGCATATAATTGAAGCACAGCAGCCCTAAAAGAGCCATAACTGTATTTACGGATACAGACCCCATCACTTTTACTTTTTCTTTCCAAGCCGCATTTTTCCCACCTTTTTCAAAAAAGCGGAGAAGAAAAATGGAATACACGGCAGGCACAATGACCAGAAGAAATCCGGCACCCCGATAAGTATGGGTGCGGCCGCTCCATAGCGCTTCCTGTAAAACAGTCCTGACAACCATGCTTTCCCGGCTTGCCAGAAAAACACCTGCCAGGATTCCATAGGCCAGCACCAGTCCCAACATGTACGACAAAACTCTGCTTTCCAATGTATCCAGGTACAGTCTTTTAAAGGCAAACAGCACCAGGCCATACATCAGAAGCCCGCTGTAAAATATCCATGAAGCCGTTTCTCCATCCATGCCCTTTCCTCTTTCTAATAAAATAAATTTCCGCCGCAGGACGAGACGTTTTATCCATTTACAGCAGCACTTCCCCGCTAGCGTTTACGGCTGACCTTCAGTTTCTCATCCCGATCCTAAAATTTTTTCCGCCGCTTCCTGCAAATTATTATACACTTCTATCTGCCGCCTGTGTTCTTCCCAGGGCGGGAGCAGGTCAGGAATCATAACGGCTTTCATTCCCGCGCGCAATGCGCCTTCGATGCCGTGGGGGCTGTCTTCAAAAACGGTACATTCTCCCGGAGGAATACCGATCCGCTTTGCCGCCAGAAGAAATATATCAGGCGCCGGTTTCCCTCTTTCCACTTCATCACCGCTCACAAGGGCGTCAAAACAGTTTTCCATTCCTGCGTTTTCCAGATTATTTTTTATCTGCCGGAGCGGACTGCTGCTGGCTACTGCGGTTTTGATGCCAAGCATGCGGCAGCGTCCGAGTATTTCCACCGCTCCCGTTTTGACAGGTACATCCTTTGCCAGATGGCGCAGAACCCTTTCTTTGCAGTCTTTCTGAATTTCCCCGCCGTCCTCCGTGTGGTAGTATTTTTCCAAAATACGGTTCATCATTTCCCCGCTCGTCCCCGTGATTTCCGTGATGAAACTGTCCGCAAGAACAATCCCCCGCTCTGCCGCAATGACTCTCCAGTAATCTTGAAAAATCCGTTCCGTATCAAACAGAAGCCCATCCATGTCGAAAATGCAGCCGCTTACCATAATTTCCACCCTCTTCCGCTTGTCTCCAGCATACCACATTCCGTGCTTTTCACCATAAAAACCGCGACAGTCACCCGCCACGGTCCTTATGAATGTTGGAAATCATTTTATGACGGTCACGCGGCCCTGTTCTTTTTCATACTTTGCAGGAACTGTTCCTTTCAATTCCTCTTTAAGATAGTTTTCCACCGCTTCCGTATCCACATAGCCGATGGCCTGGATATCCACGGTCCCCGGTTCCGTCAGTTTCCCGTAAGCGTCTCCGCCGCGGCAGATGAATTCTGTCGTAACAAGAGTGTAAACTTTATCCACATCGAATGGTTTCCCACCGATTTCATGGATAGTGACGCGGCTTCCCGGTTTGGCAGGCGCAAAATAGGTGGAATTTTCATACTGCTTCCCGTTTTCATAAGGCACTTTCGTATTCACAGTGTAGCGGATTCCCGACACTTGGGGAAAAGCGCCGATCTGGGACGGAAGGGAACAGGTCGCTGCCTCCATGATTTCCAGAAGCGTTTCCCCTTTAATCTTCATCACATAAAGCTGGTTATTGTAAGGGAGCACACCGGAAATATTTCCTACGGTGATATTTCCTTTTTCAATAGACTGGCGCAGGCTGCCGCCATTGAACAGACAGCCGTCCACGCTGACGCCTGAAGCTGCCATTGCCTGCTGCGCCTGCCAAAGGTACGCATCCGCCACGAAGTCTCCCAGGTTCGTTTCACCCGTACGCACGCCGGGGTCGCGGCTGCCATTCAAAAGCAACGGTGTTTCCCCCAGCTTCAACGCCATCGCGTCATCCACTTCCCGCTGCGTCTTGTCTACCAGTTCTTTGACGACAGGATCTTCTTCATTAAAATCGCCATACTTGCAGAAATTCTCCGTCCATTTATTATCCATGTGGGTAATGACGCCGATATTTTTCGTATAGTGTCCTGTCTCTGCAAGCAGCGCCCCATTGATATATTTATTTTTTGCCGTATGATCATGTCCGTCGATAAAAATATCAATGCCATCTACATTCATGAGAATATCATCAGAACGGTGCCCCCTATTGGCATCTTCACTGCCCAGATGTCCAACTGCCACGATGAGGTCACATTTATCCTCTTCTTTTAATTTCTTCACCAGATTCTGTGTAACGGCAATCGTCGCCTTATCGTCCAGGAATTTCAACCCATATACATTTTTTGGATTGGTCGTCACCACGGTTTCCGGCGTAGTGAGACCGATGATTCCGATCTTCACATCCCCTTTTTTGTATATGACAGAATCCCGGGTAAGCGGCCTTCCCGTCGCTTCTACAATGACATTGGCAGAAAGCATGGGAAACTTCGCCTCCCGGACACGTTCTGCCAGAACCTCCTGCCCGTAATCAAATTCATGATTGCCCAATGCCATAGCATCATAACCAACGGCATTCATAAAAGCGATTGCCGACTTCCCCTTGCTGAAATTTACAAGATTATTGTCCTGTATGGCATCACCGGCATCTACAAGAAGCACATCCTTTCCCTGTGACAGGTAATGCTTGCGCAGAGCGGACACGGTGGCCATACCGTTGATTCCTTCCGCCCGCCGATCAAAACCGTGGGTATCATTGGTGTGGATAATAACCAGATTGGAAAAATCGGCAGCCAGTGCCTGTCCGCAAAGCAGCATGGACACTGCCAAAAACGCAGCCATCTTCTTTTTCATAATATCCTCCATTCCACCGCCTTCCGCCAGGCGGCATAAACGACCTGTAATTCCCCGATTTCTCCGTATTTTACTTTATCCTACCGCTCTCGAATACTTCGTAGCCGCTCCTGAATTCAGCTCAAAGCAACGTTTCTGCGAAGTCCCATTCTCCCCGCAGGGGAGCATAAATATAATGAGATTGGAATCATCCACATAGAAGCGGTAAGAGCCGGGCATTTCTGCCGGACAATATCCGTCCGGGATACAGCCTTCAGGCCTCTCCGAGATCCATACCCCATCCTTGTAAAAGAACATTCCCGCCCGGATATTCTTTTCCAGACTTTCCACGGTCATGAAACGTTCATCCTCCTTGCGGACAAGATCCTTCCATGATACCCGCTTCCCCGTATTCTGCAAAAAGGTGAACGCTTCGTCCATATATACATCCAACTGGCCGTGAAGAATCTGCTTGACCATGACAAGAGAATAAATATTATCCCCGTTTTTCGTAATCATCGGATAGATCCATGTGCCCGGCTCTCCCTCTTTCTGATAGTCTTGATACGCTTTGTCCACATAAGCACGAAGCTGTTTATTGACCGTCTTCGCCGCCCCGCTGCACTCGTTCACCGGCGTCCGCCCGTCTATAAAACTGACTGCCTGCACCTGGGGTACAGTTGCCTTAAACTTTCCCTTTTCAAGGGTATACTCTTTCTTCGAGATGAACAGGACGCCATAAACAGGTTCCTGCGCCATGGCAAAAACACCTGTCACGAGAGCCAAAAGAAACACGCAAACCGAAACCAGCTTTTTCATTTCCCTCTCCTTTCCGCAATGACAAAAATTCAAGTTCATAAAAATAATACTGTCCTGCCCTTAGTATACAGGAAATACAGAAAAAAATCAGTTGACAAAGAAAAGACATTCATACCGTTCTTCCGTACCGTTTCCTGCGTTGCCCCATGCTTTAATACCGGATATCGGAATCCCTTTCTGATTCCTATCATTAGTGAACGGGGGTAAGAATTCCGTGTGGGAAAAACAGGAAACGGAACAGTGGCATGGAGTGAAGAATATTACCCTGATGGCACCTTACCGCTTTCCTCACCACAGCAGCAGATTCTTTGCTGGCGCGCCGG
>ENA-OOYX01000575-OOYX01000575.1-human-gut-metagenome-genome-assembly--contig:-NODE-575-length-21065-cov-2.306330_pt1 | contig 21065 bp, 13 predicted proteins | sample MGYA00241182_ERZ501387 | MGnify/ENA primary metagenome ERZ501387 (study PRJEB25962, sample SAMEA2042740) | human gut metagenome | biome: human gut; feature: human-associated habitat; material: faeces...
CCGATGGTAAAACCGAACGGTACGCTGGAAGATATGATCATGGACTGCTAGGATGCTAGGAAAGGAAGTGAAAAAGATGGAAAGTAGTATGAAGAAAAGATGGATTTCTCTGTATGTAGAAAACCAGGTTGGAGTTCTGTCAAAGATTTCCGGGTTATTTTCAGGCAAATCTTATAATCTGGACAGTCTGACTGTTGGAACGACAGAAGATCCAAGCGTATCCAGGATGACCATTGCTACAGTCAGTGATGATGAGACTTTTGAACAGATCAAAAAGCAGCTGAACCGTATGGTTGAAGTGATCAAAGTCATTGATCTGACAGATGTACCGATTCATATGAAAGAGATTCTGTTCGCAAAGGTTCTCCGTGTGAATGCTGCGGAAAAAGAAGAAGTATTCCAGATCGCACAGGTGTTTAATGTGCAGGTGGCAGATATCGGAAATGACAGTGTCCTGCTGGAATGCAAACTGACTGCCCATAGAAATAACGAGCTGATCGCACTGTTAAAATCGAAATTTAAGATGATTGAGGTAGTGCGCGGCGGAGCAGTAGCAATTGAATCCATCAGTACAAGCTGTAGATAATAAAATTTTTCGAAAATTATAGCAAAAGTAATGTACAACTTAAATACCCTGTGATATAATAAAAATGTTTTGAAATGTAGTATTAAAAACTACGTTGGAAAACGTATATTTAAGAATAAGAAGTCATAAAGCTATTTTGCAGATGACAGTAGTAAATAAACGAGGTATTTATGATGCAGAAAAAAGTACAGATCATCAGTGATGGTTCCCTGGATCTCTCACAGGAACTCACGAAGGAAAAAGATATTGAGGTTGTTCCATTTTATGTGTCCTTTGACAGTGAAACGTATCAGAAGGAAATGGTAGAAGTCGGTGTCAGGGAATTTTATCAGGAAATGGTGGATCACCCGACCGTTTTTCCTAAGACATCCATGCCATCCGTGCATGACTATTATGAGGTGTTTGAGAAATATGCGAAGGAGCAGCTGCCGGTCATCTGTATCTGTATCACAAAAAAATTCAGTGGCTCCCTGCAGTCTGCGACAACTGCAAAAGATATGATATTAGAGGAATACCAGGATGCACAGATCACGGTCATTGACTCTACGGTCAATACTGTGCTGCAGGGTTTATATGTATTAGAGGCATGCAGACTGCGCGATATGGGTTTAGAGTATCAGCAGATTGTAGATGCGTTACTGCCAATCCGTGAGACAGGAAGAATTTTTTTCACGATCGGAAGTATTGACTATTTAAAACATGGCGGAAGGATTGGCAGATTAGCCGGGATTGCAGCCAGCGCATTAAAAATCAAACCTCTGATCACGTTAAAAGAAGGTGAGATCTTTAATTCCGGCATTACAAGGAATCGTCTCAAATCCATGAAAAAAGTCGTGGATATGACAAGGGAATATTTAGACGAAGTCAATGCGAAACCGGGAGAGTACAGTTTCTGCATCGGTTATGGATATGATCATAATGAAGCTCTGGAATTTCGAGAGATGTTAAAGGATCTGATCAAAGAACGTCTTGGAATTGATGAGATCGGTATTTACCAGATCGGTGCAACCATTGGAGTACACACAGGACCATATCCGATCGGGATCGGAATTATAAAGCATGCATTGACAGAGTAACTGATATGTACCCCTTTTACTGGACATCCAGTGAAAGGGGTACATATCATATCAGGGCGATTTTTAGTTCCTGTTTCCGGAACTAATGATAATATTTTAAGAATAATCCCGTAAGATCTCCTTTTAAGTTCACACCGAGGAAAGTAAGCGTTTCGGAAAGAGCGTACATGGTTGCGGCCATATCTTCAAAGTTTGCGTTATTTCCCATGTGACCAATGCGGATCACTTTGCCGGAAAGATCATCAAAAGATCCGGCAAGCATGATATTGTGCTCTTTTTTCATGCGGGAAAGAATTGCATCGCAAGTGGTCTCTGCCGGAATATCAAACACAGTGACGGTATCGGAGAAACCGCTTTCCAAGTGAAGCTTTAAACCGGCTTCTGTCAAAGCGCGTCTGGCTGCTTCGGCGATACGGTGTGTGCGTTCTTCTAACTCTGGATCGGAAGCGATATTGTCAAAAGCAGCGCGTAAGCCGTAAATATCGCTGATCGGCATGGTATAAGGAAACCATTTTTTCTCATAATATTCCTCAAAAGCCAGAAGGCTTGCATAGAAGGAACGGATCGGCGTCTTGCGTGCGTGCATGGCATTTTTTACAGCATCGCTTATTGTGACAAAAGTAAGTCCCGGAGGTGCGGAAACAGCTTTCTGGGAACCGCCGCAGAGGACATCAATCTGAAAATCATCCACGCGCACATCCTCGCCGAACATGCCGGAGACGGAATCCACCACCGTGAGTATCCCGTATTTTTTCAGAAGCGGACAAAGCGCAGAGATGTCATTTAACATGCCGCTCGGGGTATCGCAGTGCACGAGCGTTGCATATTTGTAATCGTGATGTTCCTTTAAATATTCTTCCAGGGCGGCCGGATCAATCGGATTTTTCTCATCCACGGAATACAGAACCGGCTTTCCGCCATACATGGAAACGAAATCAGCAAACCCTCTGCCGTATACGCCGTTATCCAGCACCAGTACCGGATCGCCCGGTTCCGTCAGGGAGGCACAGGCAGCCTCAAGCCCCAGAATTCCCTCTCCGCCTAAAATCAGGGTCTCATTCCCGGTGTGCAGCAGGCGGCTGATCAGTTCACAGGTCTCCTTATAAAAATCTACGAAAGTTTCATCCAGATCCGGATTGGTGCAGGGAAAACTGCGCGCCATGCGGACATTCTCTTTGACCTGCGTAGGTCCCGGTGTCATAATCTTATACATGGAAACGCCTCCTTAGTTCCACAGTTTTGCAGCTACTTTCTTTAACGGTGCAATGATGATAAGAACGATCACAGCTGCTGTTCCGATCTGAAGCAGGTTGCCCGGAATCGATGTCACCGGTGTGATCCAGTTGCCGTAAATAATTCCCTCTGCGATGTAATATCCGCCGATCTTGATCGCGCAGGCAGCAAGCATTGCCACAACATACCACTGAAAGCCCTGCTTCTTCTCTGTAATCCATCCCATCACAAATCCCATGCATCCGACGATCACAAAGGTAAACGGTGCCCATGCCGTCCAGCCGGACAACAGATCAAACAGTCCCATGCCGACTCCGCCGGCAATGGCTCCCGTCTTTTTGCCAAACAGGATTGCGAAAATAAACAGTGGGACATTTCCAAGATGAATCAATCCGCCCTGCGGTGCAAACGGCAGACGAATGTTAATCAGCCAGGTAAATACATATACCAGTGCGATTCCGATCGCCGTGACGGTGAGAAAACGCACCTGCTCTGTGCTGGTTGTTTTTGTGCTGCTCATAGTTTTAGTCTCTGACATGGCTCTATCTCTCTTTCTTTTTTGTTAGAGCCATGATACCCCATTTCTGGACGAATGAATATGTCCAGTTTTGCTATTTTTGACCAGTCCAGTTCGATCTTTTTACCCGGTAAGCCCCATATTTCTCCGGTATTCGCTCGGTGAAACGCCGCAGCTGCTCTTAAACAACTTCATAAAATGCTTCTCGTTCTCATAGCCGACTGCCTGGGAGATCTCCGCGATGCGCATATCCGTTCCGGCGAGCAGACGCTTCGCCTCCTTCATGCGGATGTCTCTTAAGTAATTGACAAAATTACTTCCGGTATACTGCTTAAACGAATAAGAAAACAGGGAATAATTCATGGACAGATAATTGGAGACAACCGCCATATTCAGATCACTGGCATAGTGTTCTTCGATATAGGCGACCGCCTGCTTCATTTTCTGCTGATTCCCGTTTGTGTCAAACTGGCTTAAAATCCGCGCCTGCAGACCGGTCACAAATGCCAGCACCTTCTGTTCGTAGCGGTCGATTGCGTCCTCCCCGAATGGGTCTGTAATCTCTTTGATCTCCCCGCAGTTTTCTTTTTCCTCCAGCACATTCCGGTACGTTTTTGACGTCTCCGTAAGGAAATCCGTCATGCACTCCTCAAAGTCCCGGACACCGATGCGGCCATGCTTTACCTCGTAAAAAAATTGCGTCCAGACGTGCTGCAGTTCCTCGGTGCGGTCGGTTCCAAGTAACTGCACCCGCTGCAGTTTCATCTCGTCTGCAACCAGCTTTGATGCCTCCTGCACCAGCTTCTGTGGGACACGCGGCATCTCCTGCCCATAGCGCATCTGACTGCGGTTCGTGCAAAACGCGCACCTGCGCATTTCCCGCGCCTCCAGATATGCCTCGCGCAGTTCGCGGATTCCCTGATGCGGCCGGCTGATTCCGGTATATTCCTGCAAAAAAGGATATTCCCCCAGACGGTCCGAAAGTGCTTCCGCCTCGATTAAAAAGAGATCATTTCCCTCGACATCGCCCAGGAACAGGCAGTCCTTCGGGCAGGATTCCTCCTCTTTTTTCCGGTTCCTGCAGCAGACCACATACGGCTTTCCGCTCAGATCTAAAATAAAATGCTGGTCATACTGGGTCTCCAACATGGTAAGCTCCTCTTCCGGCATCTCTGCCAGAAGCATCAGATGACGGATCTGCTGCTGTCCGAGCTTCTGGCGCGTTTTCTCCTGCTCCATGCCCTCCTCAATCTCCTGATTCAGCCTGGCAAGTATGTCGCAGATTTTTTCGCGCTCGATCGGTTTTAACAGATATTCCCGCACCCCGTTGTGCATCATCGCCACCGCATAGTTAAAGTCATCGTAACCGCTGATCGCAACGGTGAGCGGTATGTGTTCACATTCCTGCATGCGCTCCACCAGCTCGATTCCGTCCATCTTTGGCATACGGATATCCGTAAACATGACATCGATGGACTGCTCTTTTAAAATCTCAAGCGCCGTCTCACCGTTGTTACATTCCATAATCACTTCCACCGGGACACCGCTCCGCTGAATCATCTTGCGGAGTCCCTGCCGGATCAATTTTTCATCCTCAACAATCAATACAGTCTTCATTCTGCTTCTCCCCTGTGCGTCATCGGAATGCGGACGATAATTTTGGTATAGCATCCGATCTGCGACGCCACTTCTATGCCATACGCCCCGCCAAATGCAATCTGGATCCGGTCCTGCACGTTTTTTAAGCCGATTCCGTTTCCGGAACCCCCGCTCGAATCCAGTTCCCCTGCAATCTTCTGACGAAGCTGTGCCATCTCTTCCTCGGTCATGCCGCGCCCGGCATCCGTAATTTCAATCACGCAGTCGTTTCCTTCCACGCGCCCCTTGATGTAGATGTTGGTATCTTCCGCCATCTGCTCGATTCCGTGATAGATGGCATTTTCCACGATCGGCTGCAGCGACATTTTGGGAATCTCCTGCTGTAAAATAATCTCCGGCAGATTGAGTGATAAATAGATCTCGTAATCAAACCGCAGATTGATTAACGCCATATAATTCTTGATATATTCCAGTTCCTGCTCCACCAGGACATTGCCTGATACCCACTTCATGCTGTAGCGTAAGAGCTTCCCGAGGGATGTGACCGCATCCGAAATATCGTACTCCTCGTCGATCTCCGCCATCATCTTGATGGACTCCAAGACATTATAGATAAAATGCGCGTTAATCTGATTCTGCAGCGCACGGATCTCTGAATTTTTTACCAGCATTTCGCGCTTTAGATTGTCGTCCATGAGCTGCTTGATCCTCGTTAACATCTTGTTGATCTGTGTTCCCAGCTCTCCCATCTCATCCGGTCCGCAGTGCTCGATCACCACGTCCAGATCTCCGCCCTGCACGCGCCGGATGGCGCGCAGAATCTCGTACAGCTGTTTTAACAGATGTTTTACGATCGCATTGATAAAAAATGTCAGAACAACCAAAAACACGAGCATGACCGCCACAAACGTGTTGCGCATGCGGTATACGTGATGAATGTTGGACGTAATATTTTTCACGCAGAGCAGGGTCCCGTTTAATTCCTGCAAGGGAAGGTAGGATACAATCAGATGCTGTCCCTGCAGCTTCAGATAGCAGGTCTGTATTTCCTCGTCCGCCGTATACTGTGCCATGATCTCGGCGAGCAGTTCCTGCCGTCCTGTGTTTTCGTCCTCCCCGTCACCTTCTCCAAAATAACACCCGCCGTCCTCTGTCAGAAAACAGCTCCACTCGTCCTCAATGTTCTCGTAGAGACTGGGAAACATGTTTTCCATCGTCATAGCCGCCTCGATCATTCCGAGCGTCCCGGAATCGCTGTCCTTTATCTCCGTCACGAACGATAAGATCTTGCGGTTCTGTCTCATCGTGTAAGAATTAAAAATCTGATCGTTAAAGTCGTAATGCCAGCCGGTAACAGTCTCCTCCGACTGCCAGGGCTGCTTTTCCATGCGGGAGGCTGCATAGAGAATCGGCATCATCTCCTGTACCCGGTCGTTTGACGCATACACACGCACGCCGTAGAGAAGCGGGTTGTTGTTTACCAGACGCTCGAGGGATACAATATCGCTGTTCTTAAAGCTGTACCATTCCTCCGCCGAAAAAGTCTCCCCGTCCTTCGTTCTTTTGAGCATTTCCAAAAGCGGCTCATCGCTCAGGAAAAACTGTGTGGACATGTTGATGGAATTGATCTTGGTTGCAACGGCATCTTTGTTGCGCTCCATGGTGTACTCCATATATCCGGTATTCTCCGATACGACGTTTTTCTCCATATTGTAAAAAAGGATGCCGGCAAGAATGCCGATGGGAATCACCATAAACAGAATAATCACAAGGGTAAACTTTACATTCAGTTTCTGGCTGACAAACCGTTTTTTCCAATTCATGTAACACTCTCCGTCTCTTTACTGGATGCCAAGCTTCTCTTTGGCGCTGTTCATATATGCCGTCTTCTTCTCCATGACATCCGTATAGCCCAGCTCATCCCGCTTCTCAATAAATTCTTCAAAAAGGGTGTCAAACTCCTCCTCCGATGGTGCCATAAGAAGCGCCGGAAGCGTCTGGCTCCAGAGCTTTGTAATCTTGTCCTCCTCCGATGCCTCCTTGGAGCCGGAGTCAAATACCACATCATACTGACCGTTGTATACGACATATTTTCTTCCCCATTCCTCCAGCTGTGCCGTTGCAGGCGATGGTTCCTGTTTCCACTGAAGCTGCATCACATTGTCCTGCAACATCCAGTAGGCATCGTCCGCCCCGTATTCCCTGTCGTAAGCTGCGCGGTCCGTGTCCAGAATCTGCTTGATGTTATCGCGGAGCACCGGCTTTCCGTCCTTTATATCGTAAGTCACACCCTCGACGCCCAGATAGGTGAGAAGCTGCCCATGCTCGCTCATCAGATAATCCAGAAACGCAATCGCGCGCTCCGGGTGTTTGCAGTTCTTGGAAATCAGCGTCACCGTCCACCCGTTGATCGTGGTTGTCGGGCGCAGCGGATCGTCCCCATTTGCATTTCTCGGACCTTCCACCGCCATATAAATGCTGTCCGGATCATTGGCATATAAAATTTTCTGCTGTGTCAGCATATCCGAATATTGATACAGCATGCAGAAGTAGCGGCCCTGCGCCACTTTTTCCTCCATCTGTGTCCGGGTGTCCACAAAAATATCATTCGCAAGATAACCTTCCTCTCCCAGCTGTCTGAATACTTTCAGCCAGCGAAAATATTCCGGATCGGTATAGCGGTCATAGTAGACGCCGTCTTTCTCCCACGGAATGGCAAGAAAATTCATCAGGTATTTGTCAAAGGAGACATTTCCCTCGTTGTCGAACACGTGCGCACCGATCGGGATCAGAGGCTCCCCGTCTACTTCCGGAAACATCTCCGCTGCCTTCTTTACCGCTGCGCAAAAGCCTTCCGGTGTTGTCATATCCGGGCTTCCGATCGCCTCGTAGATATCCTTGCGCACCAGAAAGGTCTGATTGCTGCTTAAATCCTCGCACTGCTCTACATCCTGCGGCGTGATGGAGGAGTTCGGGTAGGCGTAAATATTGCCGTCGTCCGTGGTATACCAGTTCACGGCCACCGGGTCCGAGACCTCCCAGAAATACGGATCATAGCTGTCCGCAAGCTCATTGAGCGCATAGACCATGCCGTTTTCTGTCATCTCGCTCACCTGCGGTTCCCACCATCCGAGCGTGATTAAATCCGGCAGCGAGTCGGACGCAATCAGGGCGTTCAGTTTTTCGGATTCATTTCCGAGCGGCGTGATAAAATGAATATCCACGCCCGTCTCCTCCGTGATCGTCTGCGACACCAGATTCTCGCCCCACGGCGTCGAAAACCAGGAGTAGTTGATATACCAGTCCAGCGTCACCGGATCGTCTGCGTACGTCTGCCATGCCGGAAGATCCCCGTCCGGCTGCACTTGTCCGGCTGCTTCCGTTTCCGGCACATTTCCGGAAGCGCCGGTCATAACATTCCCGCATGCACCGCACAGCGCCGCTGTTATAAGAGAAAAAAGCGTTACACACGCCCATTGTTTTTTATATTTGCCACCCATTCCAATCCCCCGTTTTTCTCCGTAAAATCAAAGATTTTCCTGTCTCTATCATATAATATTTCCCGGCATATTTCCAGCAGGAAAAGCCGTTTCCCACGCTCCTTCGCCAGCATAACGCACACAAAGAAGCACCTTCCGTTTCCGGAAAGTGCCTCTTTCTAAGAGGAGAACTATGAAAATAAAGTTTTGAAACCTGCTGGCATTTTATTCTTTGACGCTGCCCGCCGAAATACTGCTGATAATGTATTTCGAGCAGAAGCAGAACACAATCAGGATCGGTATGACAGAGATTGCCACCGCCAGATAAATAGCGCCCTGATTTCTCTGAATGTCCGTCGATGCTTTTAACGTCGCCATCATGACCGGCAATGTAAACTTCTCATTTTTGTTTAAGATAATCATCGGAAGCAGATAATTGTTCCAGTTTCCGATAAATGCCATGATCGCCATCGTCGCAATACCAGGAGACATAATCGGAAGCGCAATCCTGTGGAAGGAATATAATTCGCTTGCACCGTCGATTCTGGCTGCCTCCACCAGTGCCGGCGGCATCACCGATAAAATGTACTGTCTTAAGAAAAACCCCGTTCCGGGTGCCGCAACCGCCGGCACAATCAGCGGGATATAGGAATTTACCAGTTTTAATTTGGTACATAAATTGTAAAAACCGATCAGGCTGAGCTGTCCCGGAATCATCATAAACACAAGGATCGCCGTAAAGATCAGCTTGTTGCCGCGGAATCGATACATTGCCAGTCCATATGCCGTCATCGCCGAGAAATACGCCGTCAGCAGTGTGGCAGGAACTGCAACCAGTAAGCTGTTTGCCATTCCGCGGAACAGATTAAAGAAACTAAATACGGTCTCCCAGTTTTCTTTCAGATGCGTGCTCGGTATCAGCGTAAAGAAATGTGTAATCTCCACACCGTCCCTGGTCGCGTTGACCATCATCAGAAGAAACGGGAACAGGCACGCCGCCGCAAGCAGGACAAGCAGAATATAAATAACGCTCTTTTTTATCTTATCACCCGTCGTCATAACTAATCCTCCTTGTTGACTAATTTTAACTGCAGCACAGATACAATCAGAATGATTAAGAACAATGCATATGCAATGGCAGATGCATATCCGGTCTGTGTTGTGCCTGTCGAGAAACCAAATTTATACAGATACATTACCACGGTCTCAATTGAGTTGTAGGATGCCGCCGTCTTCTCCGACATAAGGAACGGCAGGTCAAACATCTGCAGTCCTCCGATCAAGGAAGTGATTGCCACGTAAAGCATGATCGGCTTTAACAGCGGCAGCGTGATTTTTCCAAATGTCGTCCAGCGCCCTGCCCCGTCAATCGCTGCGGCTTCAAAGTAATCTTTGTTGATTCCCTGCACGCCTGCCATCAGCATAATGAAGGAGTTGCCAAACCACATCCATGCACTGATGACTGCGATGACGCTTCCTGCGGTGCCGGAATTTCCAAGCCAGTCTACCGGCGCCTTGTTCACTCCGAAGAACTGATAGACGGAATTTAAGATCTGGTTAAACGTACCGTATCTCCAGTCTAACAGTGTCTTAAAGAGAAAAGCGACAGAGGTGGCTGCGATCAGGTTCGGCAGATAATACAGTGCCCGAAACACCGGCAGCCCCTTAAATTTATATTTAATATCACTGAACACAACGGTCAGCAAAAATGCGAGTCCTAACTGTAGTACGATATTAACGCCCCAGATCCTGATTGTATTCCAGAGCGCTCTCCAGAAAAACTTATCGGTAAATACGCGTGTATAATTTTTCAGACCGACAAAATGGTACGGCATTCCTGCCAGCTTGCTGTCGGTAAAGCTTAAAACGAGTGTGCGGAATACCGGGTACACACTGAAAATCAGGAAAACGATCACAAAGGGAGCCACGAAAAAGTAGCCTGCCTGGTTATACTTTGTGAGGTTTGATGTCTTTTTTTTCGGATTTGTTTTTGCCATAGGAAATCCCCTCTATCTCATTTTGTATTCCCCCTCCGGCAGACCATAATATCCCATTTGGAATATTATGGTCTGCCGTCCGGGAGGATACCAAGTCACCCTGCTCTTATCTGTTTACTGTGATATCAGGATATGTAGATTCAATCGTGTCATAGAAATCATTCACTGCCTCTTCCTTGGTCATCTGTCCTGTCTTGACCGCAGAGATCGCATTGCCCCATGCATCACCGATTGCCTGATCGTAACGGGTTACCTTGGAGGTATCAATCTCCTTCGCCTGCTCTAACCAGAACTGGTACAGTTTCTCACCGCCGTAGATTGCATTTTCATCATCTTTGTGCTTCTCAAGCGCGGATTTCAGAGAAACGGTATCGCCCTGGGAGAAATCGATCCACCAGTCTGCGGTGTCTTCATTTAATGTACAGAATTTTACAAACTCCCATGCGGTATCTTTGCGGTTGGACTGGGAGGAAATACCGATATAGGTACCACCGTCAAATCCGGAGGAAGGTCCCTTGCAGACGCCCCACAAACCGGAGGTGTCGCCGACATTATCTCTCATGGTAAGTACGCCCCAGGACGGCAGTCCGAACGCGAAGACCGTCGTGGTGTCCATGCCCTTGGTTGCCTCTGCAAACTCTGTTGCATCCCATACGTTGACAGAATCATCCGCGTAATTCTGGATATCTGCGGTTAAGATCGGAACCTCTCCCGCCATTGCCTGATACCACGGCGTGGACCACTGGTTGGCATATGCGGTGAGATCCTTCTGATACAGATCCACACAAAGATCCATGTAATCAAATCTTGCCTGGTCTACATTTAAGACACCGTCAACCACCCATGCGGAATCACCGGAAAATACGCCCATCTCTGCGTCTGAGGAGAAAATACGGTATCCCGCGTCCTTCAACTTCTGCGCGGTATCCAGAATAGTCGGGTAATCCTTAAATAATTTGCCGACCTCATCCGGATCATCCGTTCCGAATACTTCCTTGGCAATATCTCTTCTGTAATAGATACCTGCCGGGGTGATCTGATAGGAAATGGCTCTCTGGATGCCCTCGGAATCCTGTCCGACTTTCCATACATAATCAACGATCTGATCTGCATAGTCCTGTGCGTTGTACGGTGCCTGATTCAGATCCTCAAAAAATCCTGCGTCGTAAAAATCCTCCAGCATCTTCGGCTCGCCTACGATAATATCCGGTTCGCTCTCGCCGCCCAAAAGCGCTGTCTGCACCTTGGTCGGATAGTTTGCAGGCTCAATGACAACCGTGTCAACGGCAACTCCGGTCTGCTCTTCAAAGCGCTCACCAAAGTCGATCAGGTCGTTTGAGAGTGTCCATACCACCAGCTTATCATCGCCGGAAGCGGACGTGCCTGCACCCTCCGTAGATTCTGCGGTACTTCCCCCACCAGAAGCTGCATCTGTGCTTGTTTCTCCCGAATCGCCGCATGCGGTCATTGATAATGCCATAATGCCAACGAGCATGACGGATACTGCTTTTTTCCAATTCATAAAAATATCCTCCTTTTATTTCAACATCTCTGTTGTTTTGATACTTGCATTATAGATGCTTTCATTTCCTCAAAAAATGATCCAAATTTTAAAAAGGTATCATTTTTTTAGTCCACGGCAACCTCCATTTTTCTGACCCTTCCGGCGCGGATATCCTCCGCCAGTTTTCCGGAGACTTTCTCCCCCTCAACGGTCGCCTGACTGCCATTTTCATAGAAAAACACCATATGGCGGATCCGGTAGGTTCCCGGCACATAATCCCTGTGCCCGCCAAATTCATAGCACACGGTCGTCCTGCTCATAAACGCAGCGGAAAGTCTGCCATCCTCCGGAATCAGATACGCCGGAATGGCCGGTGCAAGCGAAAAGACCAGTTCCTCCTGCTCCGTCCGGAAAGGATGTGCGCCGAACATCATCTCTTTCCACATGCTGATAAATTCGATCGTTGATCCGCTGAGTCTTGCCACGAATCCTCTTCCGCGGCAGGACGGATTCGGATTCCTGCTGCTGGCTATAAACGAGGAATTTTCGTAAATGCTTCTTCCGTAAATCTCCGGGTTCTGGAACGGTATCGCAGCCTTCTTGAAATCCGCGAAAAATTCTTCATAGAGACCGCTGCGCAGAAGTTCAAGAAGATATTTATATTCCATATGAAGCCAGATGGATTCGTTTTCGAGCCAGCCCGGGGTAAATGCACGCGCACGCCCAAGTTCAAAAGAGGAATCCGCAAGGGAAGCATTCACCTTGTACATGGACAGTTCCCCGTCGTAGAGATCGCTCTCTTTGACCGCTTCGTACAGGGCACGCTTCTCGCCCTGCTCCACAGGCAGCTTCAGATAGCGCACCGGTCCCTCCAGAAAATACGGCATATTTTGGGGAACAAATTTTAACGGGCGGATGCCGCCGTCCTTTAACTTTTCATACTCCGGCACCTCGTAAGTAAAATACGTCGGGCAGATCTCCCCGGAGATCCGGCGCGCCTTTTTGATTCCGCAGGTAACAATCTCCAAGAATCCTTCCAGAATCGCCGCAAGCTGCTCCGTGTGATAGACCATCTTCTTACCGGATACGCCCTGATAGGTCTTGTCGCGGTAAATCTCCTTCGCGTCATTGATCCGGTTCCAGAAGGACAACAGTTCCTCGTCCCGCATGATATTGTCGTGCTCCAGCCGCGTGATCAGATTCAGTTCATCCAGGAAACATCCCAGTTCCTCTATGAGTGCGACTTCTCCCGGATATTGCTTTAAGGCCTCTATGGTGTAGGAGAGCATGCGCGCCAGCTCGTAGGTCTCCGCCATGGAAGAACCGAAAAGTCCCGGCATACCGTTTAGGGCGTCATACCATCCGGGCTTTCCGCCCTCCATCTCGATTCCCATTCCGTAAGCATCCAGCGTGGCAAATTTCACAGCACCGAGCAGTATCAATTTCTCCATCAGCGTCATGGTCAGCACATCCCCGCTGCCGTATTCGGTTCTCACCAGTTTTTCCCCCAAGTCCGCCCGCCTGGACGCCTCGTTTAACGCCCGGTACTGCCTTAAGCCATTCTCCGTCTCCACATAGCGGCGGAACCTGCGGTTCACATTGATTCTGGACAAAAAGGTGGTATAGACCTCCTCATAGAGCATTTCCTTCTCCTGCTCCGGGAACACAGAAAGGTAATCCAGAATCAGATCGAGATTGTAGGTCCAGTGATCGCTCCAGTAGCCTTCCCCGAACGATCCGTTCACCATCTCCTCCGCAAAATCAATGACCCGGATAAATAACGTCTCATCCCAGGTATCGCCGAATACCTCCCCGAACTTCCGGCAGAGTGCTCCAGGCGTAAACGGCTTTGTCACGAAGTCAATCAGCGCGCTTCTTTGCTCCTCCTTCACGTCTGTCAACAGCTTCTTTGCCCGCTCCTTTGAAAGGCGGTAGGTCAGTTTCTCGACGCCAAGCGGATTGTACCCGTCCAGCTGGATCAGACTGTAGAATTCCTGTATATTCTTTCTGCCGACGAACGGTGCAAAAAAGGTGTCGCAGCGGCGGTTCTGATTGACATCGCGGAAGTTCCCGTTTCCCTGCGAATAGAATTCCGGCAGCATGGAAAAGTAATTGTAATCCCGCTCCAGATCACCGTGTTTTCTGGAATAGACATAAAAGATCTTATTGTTCCCCAGCTGCATCGGATAACCGCCGCGCAGCACATTGTCCATATAGGTGTACCTGCAGTAGGCATCGAACGCCGCGGAGGCTGTCCTGGTGCGGATACCGTCTGTCAGCGCCTCTGCAAGTTCATCAGCTTCTCTTTTTTTTGCCTCAAAATAGGCGGCATCTTTCTTTTCCGCAAAATATTCCTTTAAAAGCTGCTTGTTCTCCACCTGTCCGATCAGTTCATATAAGGTGACGCTTCCGCCTGGGGCAAGGGTGCGCGTGATGCCGTAAAAGCTGCACGGCAGCAGGTTCTGCGTCATCTGTTCTTCCAGAAGAAGTTCCTTTAACGGGCGTTCTTCAAAACCGACCGGTCTTTTCAGCGACAGATCATAGGAAAAAATCAAAGACGGATCCACGATCGGTTGTAACCGTCTGCCGTCCGCTTCGCAGCATGCCGAGAAGTTGCCGCCGTCGATCCTGCGCACCGCCGCGGTGTCATCCATGCTTGCCCGCACGCGGTAGTACGGCAGACCCTCGCTTAAATCCTCGACCTGCATCCACGCTTTCGCGGTCTGCCCCATATTTTTCATGCTGTCCATGGACACGCCGTACGGAATCACCGCCGGCATGCCGTCAAGCAGTTCCAGCTCGATGGGCTCCCCGGACTGATTGGTGACACTCACCACGCGCACAAGCGCGCCGACATTTTCTCCGGGCAGTGTATAGTACACCACTTTTGTGTCCATTCCACTTGACCGGTTCTGCTCCTCGATTGCAAGACCATTCATGTGAATCTGCATCCGTTGCGTGATGTTCTCATCCGAAAACGGTTCAAAAACCGTACCGTTCTTCTTTAAAAATGTGCGGAACCCTGTGGTCTTTACATTCTGATATGCCTGATGCGCCGGATAAAATTCCATGATCGCATGATCTTTATTGTCCACGCCGAAACTCACCACACACTGTCCGCGGTTCACATAGTAGCACCAGATCGGGATTCCCCGTATTCCTGCAATTCCCGGCAGAAAACTCGCAAATGTGGATTTTTTCCCATAATCATTCATTACAAACGTCTCATTTTTCCCTGTCATCTCATTCTCCTTTACACCAGTTCCACCAAAATTTCATGCGTGACATCAAAATCCAGCTGCTTTAACCGCTCCCTATCGATGCAGACACTGCGCGTCTCTTTCTCTCCCCCGGAATAATCCCACAATTCCCCGTCAATCCGGATCGTTCCCGGGCGGTAAGCGCCGTACTCCTTGTGCTCTTTGTTCTCGTAGACCAGATGCAGCGACTGTCCCGCAAACGAAAAGAAAAGCTCCGCTCTTTCATCCAGATCAAACTGTTGCCGCTCCAGCTTCGGTTCCAACATCAGATTGCCGGCACATCCCTTCGCGCCGAACATTTCCGTAATCACGGTAAGCATGTACCAGCTTGCCGCCCCCGTCAGATAATGGTACATTCCCTTTCCGTGGCTGTTAAAATACTCCGGGATTCCCGGATAAATTCGGCTGGTTTCAAAATGGACAGACTGACGGTAAAGCGCATCCAATGCCCGGTGCCCTTCCTTTACAAATCCCCGCTTATAGAGGGCGTTTGCAAACATCACCGCCATGTGTGAAAAGACCGCACCGTTTTCCTTTTCCCCGTAAGCGAACCCGAACATTCTTCCCAGATCCATTTTCACTTCACCGAAATCCGTATTTAACCGGTAACCGCCCATCGCGTCGCAGTACAGATATTTGTCTGCGCTGCGGACAATCTCTGCCACCTGTTCATCCGTCGCGGTCTGTGCCATAACGGCAAACACCTGACTGGTCAGCATCATGCGCACGCCCTGCGCAAAGACACCCTCCACGCACCTGCCATGATTGTCATAGTATCCGTTAAACCAGCCGTTTCCCTCCTCATCGGTCACCCACTCTGTGGCACGGATATGTCCGGTCAGAAAGGCTGCTTTCTTCTGCAGGCTGCGGACAAGCTCTGTAATCGAAACCGTCATCTTCTGCCCGCTTACTTCATGGATGCATGCATCGGTATAGCGCGTTAAGAGTTCCTGCTTTTTTTGAACCGATGCATACAGAGTGTCGTCATCCGCAAGCAGCACGAAAAGATCCCGATTTAACGGCACAGACTCCTTCCCGGTTTTCTCTGCGTAGAGTGCAAGCAGCTCCGCGAGTTCCCGGAGATTGCCTGCATAGGCGTTGGTAAATGCAACGCTCTCCCCGCGCTCGCCCGCCATATCCAGCGCATCGTTCCAGTCCGCGCCGCGAAGGCGGATATGTCCGTGTTCGCCCACCTCGTAGAAAGCCGTCAGATTCTGCAGCAGAAGATGCTCCAGCACGCTTCCGCGGTAGACATTTCCCGCGGCATCCCTCTGCCAGCAGCCGTCCTGCTCCTTCCATGCCGCATCCTTCTTTGTCCCGCGCCCTGCCTGCTGATCCTTAAAATATGGGATCTCTTCCTCCAGAACCGCAAGATCGCCGGTCTGGTCGATATAGAGCTTTGTCGTCACAAACGGCCAGACCCCGTGATCCATCCACACGCGCGTAATCTGATTGCGGTCGGCGATAAAGGTTCCCTCCTTGCTTCCGATAATGGTCGCATTGGTTCCGTCGATGCGGACACCCTGAAAATTATTGAGAAGCATCTCGCGCACACCGTCCGGATTCATCAAAAGAAGTGCCAGACAGTCCTGCCAGAGATCTCTCCAGCCTCTTCCTCCCTTTCCGTAATCATGGTGCGGCAAAAAGGAACAGCCATAGATCCGGCGCAGGATCGGCTGAAAACTGACCCACTGCATATAGCGGTCAAACTGGCGGTCTTTCGTGTGGTAGGATACATTTACTTTCTGTTCCCAGTATGTTTTCATGCGCTCATACGCCGCCTTCGTCTGCGCCGCCGTGCGGTACGCTGCCGTCATGCTTAAAATCGTCTCCCCGGCATATTCCGTCTTTCGCACCGCCCCGATCATGATCGTGTATCCTGCGGTCTCGCCCGGTGCAAGAATCCTCTCCTTAAAATGGAGTCCGCCGACCGCCTCACATCCGGCATATGCACTGCCCGCCGGCACACCGGCAAGATTTTTGACAACCGCCTTTGGCCGCTCAAAATTACCTCCCTCGCCGATAAAATCCTGCACGGTCGGGTAAAAATCTTCCGGTGCCTCCCCCGTCTGGTCGTATCCGCACACAAAGTAGGTCATCTCGTTCGGGCGGTGCCCCCGCTCGTCAAAAGACATCGTCGGCGTCACAAGCACACCGTTCTCCACCGTGCGGATGCGGTGCAGCAGCGATGTCACATGCCGGTGATCCCTCAGATTGTCCGCGCTCCTGCCATAGACCGGTATGGCTGCGGTCGGCGTGAATCGCACCTGCATGTTGCCTGTATTGGTAATCTCCACATACATGATCTCCATCGGATCGTCCAGCGGAACAAACGACGTGATCTGTGCCGAAAGCTGATACTTCCTGGAGGTTCTCGTCACGGTCTGCCACATAAAACCGGCTGTCACTTCGTTTTCATCCGCAAGATCCGTAAATTTTTTTGCGATTTCTTCCGCCGAATTGCCCGTGGCGGACCAGCTTCCGTGCGTTCCGATATGGCACCAGAAATTTCTGGCATTCCGGTTATTATGAAGATTCTCCACGCTCACCGGCTCCAGCAGAAACGTATTCTGATCCAGCTTGCAGTCCCCGCCAAGTGTCGGCGTCACCGCGCTTTTGATACCACACTCCCCTGCGACCGGGAAATACAGATCACTGTAATCTGCCGCCCCCGGCAGAGAAAAAACTCCCTTATCACTGATAAATTGATATGTATTCTGCATCCTGCAAGTTTCCTTTCATTTTTTTATTATTCTAAGGAAAAAAACAGGCACAAAAAAAGATACCTTTTTTTTAAAAGGTATCTTTTTTTTAGAATCCCAGACCGTCCGGAAAAATCTCATGCAACGGTCTTTTTATTTTTTTGCGGGTCACCTCGACCAGACCGAGTGCGGTCATATCGATAAGCTGCGCCGGAACCGGATCTTTTTGCAGTGCCGCCCGGAATGTCTTAAGCAGTTCCTCTTCCGCGGATTTTGACGTCAGATTTATAAAATCCACTAGGACCATCCCCGAGAGATTCCGCAGCCGCAGTTGTCTGGCAATCTCCTCCGCCGCTTCCTTGTTCACGCGCAGAAAATTCTCCTGCATTTCTTTTTTTGCCACATTCTTTCCGGTGTTGACATCCACCACCGTCAGAGCCTCCGTCGGCTGAATGACCAGATAGGCACCGGATTTTAACCATACGCGCTCACTCAATGCATTTTTCAGCTCCGACCGGACACTGTAGAGTGCTCCAAGGGAGAGCGCCGGATCCTTGTAATAACGGATCCGGATTCCATCCGCCGTCATTACCTCGTCCACCGGCACGGGCACGCTTCCTCCCGTCGTAAGCGCCTGCTTATGGATCCGGCAGGCACTGCAGATATCCTCGAACATTCCGCGGTCATCTGTCACAATCTCTTCCAGATCGTCCTTCTGCAGGTCTCTGATATGGCGCAGCCATCCCGCTTCCTCCCTGTATACAAGCGTGTAACAGTTCTTGTGTGCCGCCGCCTCCGCCATCGTCTCATAGCGCTCCGAAAGCACTTCCAGTTCAAGCAGAACCGTCTCATCGGAAGCCTCTGCGGCATTGGTGCGGAGAATCACGCCGTACTCCCCTGCCGTCTGCTCTACAAGCTTCACCAGACGCTCTCTGGCCTCCCCCTTTACCTTTGATGAGACGCTCTTCTTCCGGTTTCCGGAAGTTAAGACGGCATAGGTTCCCGCGATCGTCAGGTTTGTCGTCACCGCGGGATCTTTTGTCTTAAGCGCCTCGCGCGAGACCTGTACCAGAAGTTCATCGCCCGCCGCAAGCGCCTTTGTCTGCGACAGCTTTCTGGTAAAAACGGGATTCTTCACATCGGACAGCGGCAGATAGCACCGCACATCCGGCGCTATCTTGACAAACGCGGCATTTAGATTGGTGACAATGTTCTCGACTTTTCCGACATAGATATTGCCGAGCAGTGATGTCTCCCCCGCCGCCTCCGGCAATACCTCAATCATATGTTTTTTCTCATCATAAAGGGCAGAAATCAGATATTCCTGCCCTTTTATCTTCTCTCGCGTTATCATGTAACGGTTCATTCGATTACTTCTCCCATCGCGCCTAAGGACACAAAATCATCCCCGTCGGACGCATAGACATCCTTCCTGTGAATCTGAATCGCATCGGGATCATAGGTAAGTCCCATGTGTAAAAACAGCGCCTCAAGCACCAGCTCCGGCTTCAGATTATCCGTACTTCCTGTGGAAAGTTTCAGATAGAAGGACGGCACGCCGCCGCGGTCCGTCACCTGAAAGCCGTAGATGAGTGGTTTGATATCCAGCACGCGCTCGCTCTTTTTCGTCTGCTTGGTGATGAGAACCTCATCCGGTTTCTCAAAGAAATCGCGGATACCGTCAGCAAACGCCGAAACAGAAACCGGTGCCGCATACCCTTCCTTAAAATACAGATCATAATCTGCGGCGGCAACGATCGACATTGCCGTCTTTGCCTGATCCGGAAGTTTCACATAACCGGTGCACTCCACGCCCTCCACCATGACGCCGTTTAACGCCCGGAGGGATTCCTCCGTGGATGCACTCGTGTGCACTTCAATGTCCATATACTCGCCGTCGCTCGTGATGCCCACGCCGAGCGGCGCAGCAAACGACATGATCTGGTGCGGGGAAAATCCCTCCGAATAGCAGATGTCAATGTGTGCTCTGCGCATTGCCTTCTGGAAGTACCGCATCACATCGAGATGTCCGATAAACTTCATCACACCGTACTTGCGGAAACGGATTCTAATTTTCATAGCAGACACCTCCTCCGAACTTCTTCACACCGCAGCCCGAACAGCGCATCCGGCAGTTCGGCGTCACGGTCTCTTTCATGGCATTGTTCCACTCACGCTTTAAAAATTCCTTGGTCACGCCGGTATCGATAAAATCCCATGGGAAAATCTCGTCCATGGAACGCTCGCGCATCGTGTAAAAATCGGGATCAATGCCGCACTCCGCAAAGGCGTCCAGCCATCTCTGATAGTCGAAATATTCGGACCATGCATCAAAAATGCCGCCCGTTTCATAAACCTTTAAGATAGCCTGTCCGATTTTCCGGTCGCCGCGCGCCAATACACCCTCTAAGACCGTCACGTCCGCCTCATGCCAGTTGTATTTAATGCTCTTTTTGTTTAACTGTTCCTTGACCGTGTCATTGACAATCTTTGCACGGCCGATGTAATCCTCCGGCGGGTACATTCTTGCCCACTGGAACGGTGTAAACGGCTTCGGGACGAAAAAGGAGGTACTGATCGTGATCTGGCATCTGCCGTTCCGCTTCTCCTTGGGAACGGTGTCATAATAGCGTGCCGCCGTCTCATTGGCAAGCTCCGCGATCGCCCGCATATCCGCCTCTGTCTCGGTCGGAAGTCCCAGCATAAAGTAGAACTTGACCTTATTCCAGCCGCCCTCAAACGCCATCTGGGCGCCGTTTAAGATGACCTCCTCCGTCAGTCCCTTGTTGATGACGTCGCGCAGGCGCTGTGATCCCGCCTCCGGTGCGAATGTCAGGCTGCTCTTTTTGATGTCCTGCACCTTGCTCATGACATCCAGTGAAAACGCATCGATGCGGAGCGACGGAAGCGAAATATTCACCCTGCGCTCCCTGCACTCGTCGATCAGGAAATTGACAAGTTCCTCCAGAGAGCTGTAGTCCGATGAACTTAAGGAGCTGAGTGAGATCTCCTCATACCCGGTCGCCTCAATCATCTGTGTGGCAAGCGCCTTTAGGCGCTCAATATTTTTCTCGCGCACCGGACGGTACACCATTCCCGCCTGGCAGAAACG
>ENA-OOYX01000613-OOYX01000613.1-human-gut-metagenome-genome-assembly--contig:-NODE-613-length-20248-cov-3.372258_pt1 | contig 20248 bp, 19 predicted proteins | sample MGYA00241182_ERZ501387 | MGnify/ENA primary metagenome ERZ501387 (study PRJEB25962, sample SAMEA2042740) | human gut metagenome | biome: human gut; feature: human-associated habitat; material: faeces...
TGGCACAAATACCAATCAACACGAAAAAAGGACAGCCGCGAACGACCTCGTTGAGAACGTCGGACGCATAGTATTTTGCCATTGACGAAAGATGGGACACGCGCTGGCCGTCATCCATCATGCTGGCGCAGTTATAAACCATAAGGCGCGCTGCCTCGACCTTGGTCTGATATTCGGCGAGCTTGAACTGCGTGTTCTGGAACTGTGAAATGCGCTTGCCGAACTGCACGCGCTCTTTGGTGTACTTAACGGTCTGGTCTATCGCGTCCTGCGCCATGCCGACGCATACTGCCGAGATACCGAGTCTGCCTGCATCGAGGGTCGACATTGCGGCATGGAAGCCCTTCCCGATCTGGCCGAGCAGATTTTCGGCAGGAACGTGGACGTTGTCGAATATCTCGGGGGAATGCGCAAACATTTTGTTCAATTTGCCAAAGTCTTTGCCGCTTGGAGAACTTCAATGATGCGGGCGTATTCTTTCTTTAATTCATCCGTATACTGATTGCCTTCTTCCCAGCGCCCGTTTTTAAACTCAAACTCTTGGGCTTTTAACGGTGTATGCAGGCTGGTAAAACCCAGCGTTGCAGTAATTCCTTTCAAAGAATGAGCTGCTCTTCTGGCGTCTTCTCTTCTATCTTCTTCAATTGCTTTGAAGAGCTCAGGAAATGTCGGCTCTTCTAAAAAACGAAAAAGGTACTTTTCATAGAGTCTTTCGTTCTCCGAGAAATAAGCCAGACCGTCAGTTAAGTTAATGCCGCTTTGGGCCAAGAATTCTTTTTGTTTTTCGTTCATCAAAATCCTCAAGATTTTTCTAATTTTCCGACCAAGAATAACAAACCGCACATCCGAATGAACAGAAGTGCGGTCTGAGTCACATAATCAGAAGATTAGTATTCGAAGGTTCCTTTCTGCAGGAGCTCCTTGCCTTTCATCATCAAGACGCCTTTGCTGTAAACGTCCTGAAGTTCCCAGTTCTCATCGAAGAGGCACAGGTCCGCGCTGTTTCCAGCGGAAACTTCGCCTTTGCCTTTCATTTCCAAGCCGTGGGCTACGTTGCGGGTAAGCAGCGGAAGAACTTTTTCAACGGCATGACCTCTTGCAATCAGCTTCTTGAGATCACGAAGGTTGCAGGCAACGCCTCCGACACCAAGACCGACCATTTCGCCTTTTTCATTAAAGCGAGGAACCGATCCGTGACCGTCTGAGCTCATAGTCATAATGGACGGTTCGATTCCAGCATCCCAAGCAGCTTCTACTGCGTCAGCAGGACTTTCAAAGCAGCAGGAACCGCCGGTTGTAATGTCGATACGGCCGCCTCTCTTCGCAAATTCAAGTGCTTTGCCGAAAACATACTTATCACGAGCACAGTGCGTCGGACGAATGTGACGAATCGGGAAACCGCGATTAACGATTTCTTCGAACATTTCAAACGCGCCCCGAACGTTGCCGAGATGAATATGAAGAACACCGATCTTTCCGGCAATCATGCCGCCGACACGAATCTGAGTCAGAAGGTCAAGAACATTCTGCATTGTTGGGAAAGACGAACGATGATCGCCCAAGGCAATCTTGACGCCTAAAACTTCATGAACCATCAGCAGGTCGTTTTTGACAGATCCTGTGAGCGTTGTCGGGGGATAGGAATAATTGCTTGTGTACATCCAAGCGGTTACGCCTTCATCGGTCAAGGCCTGAACTTTTGCCAAAAGATTCGGTAAAGAACGGGTGACGCTGTCTGTTCCGGAAACTCCGACCAAACTCGTGGTACCGCAGGAGATCAGTTCGCTGAGAACAATCTCAGGTGTACGGCTGCGAGGGCCGCCTTCTCCGCCGCCACCGGTGACGTGAATATGCTGGTCAATGAAGCCCGGCGTCAGGATTTTGCCGGAAGCATCAACTGTTTCCAGTTCGGGCAAAACAACCGTCAGATCTTTTCCGACTGCGGCAATCTTGTCGTTAACCACCAAAACATCCTGGACTCCAAGATCGTCCGGGTTGTAGACATGAGCACCTTTAATTAAATAAGCCATAGAAAGATCCTTTTATAAGAAAATTAGACTGCTGGTTACGGAAACGATCACGGCAATGATCATGACCGGAATTGTGCGGCGAATCAGAGCAATCGGTGTTAAACCGGTGATACCGGAAACCGCAATGATGACGCCTGCGATCGGGCTCATCGTACGGGCAATACCGGCAGAGAGCTGAACCGGAACAGCCAGTGCCAATGTCGGAATGCCGACGGAAGAAGCAGCTTCAGGAAGAAGCGGAGAGAAAGCAAAGAAGGCCGCGTTGCCGGAACCGGTGACGATCGCAGCAACAATCATGATGACGAGCATGACAATCAGCATGATAAACAAACCAGCGTTCTGGATAGAGGCAGCTGCCTGAATCATCGTAGAGATACCGCCGATCTTGTTTAAACCAAGAGCAAACATTTCCGCGCAAACGATCAAGCTGACCGTAGAGGTAAAGACCTTGCCCATTCCCTCAAAGATCGCCTGAGAATCTTTGCAGCACTGTTTGAAATCGCGGCGAGTGGCGATATCGACAACCAAAGCAATAATCAGAGAAACGATGATCGCAGTAACGAGATTCAGTTTGATGGCTTTGTAGACCAAGGGAGAGAGACCGATCAAAAGACCCAAGGGCAGCATCGGGAGAATGGCGTAATAAACCGGGCCGGCACCTTTAAGAGCCTCGTCAACGTCAAGGGCGCTTTCTTTTGCGTCTTCCTTATTGGCGGCAGCGCCTTCCCTCTTGTCAAACCAGCGCTGTACGAAATAATGGCCGATTGCAACGGAGGCAATCGTGCAAAGCGCGACAGGACCTTGGCCTTGAACGAAGTAGGTCACAACGTCCATATTGCAGAGGTCGGCAGCACGCATGGCGTTGGAGCTGGACGGTCCTAAGTCCAAGCAGCAGGTTGTGGCGATAACGGCAGCTGCAGAAGTGCGGGAAACGCCCAACGCGACCAGCAGCGGATAAATAGAGGCCATCAGCAGAAGACCGAGTCCGACCGCAGAGTTCACGAACAATGCGATGAACTGGCCGACGACGTAAGTCAGAGCCAACAGGACATAAGGAGAGCGAATGGCCTTCAGGGGCTTAACGCACAGCTTAACCAATGCTTTGCTGGCGCCGATACGATCCATATAAACAGCAAAGCCGGCAATGGCCATGATGTTGAGGCCTAAGCCGGGCAAGCGTCCCTTTAAAAGGTTTGTAAATGCCTGAGCAAAGTCAAACGCAAAGAAATTAGTGGAAGCTTTAGGAGCAACTGCAGGAACTCCTTCCAAATAAGCACAGAACAGGAGCAGCAGGCCCAAAAGCAAAAGAATAATCGGAGGATAGTAGTTTTTGATAACGAAGTAGCTGACCAGCCCGATGGCGACCAGCGTAAGGATTACACCAACCATATTGCACCTATGGATTTGAGTTAATAATTATGTGCTCATGCTAGAACTTAAATTTTTTCTTGTGAATGGTGTAACTTTTTGTTAACAGATTGTTCTTACGTAATTCCTCAGCGTTATTCCTAATCATTTTTGTATGACACCTGCAACACAAATGGGCAAAGAATAGAAGATCTTTCCGAAATTTTCTCCTGTATTTTCGACAGATTTTTCGCAAGCTACTCATTCCTCAGGCAAAAGAATTTCTCAGAGAAAAAGCAGTAATCATCACGCGTTATTAGTATGTTTTATCCAAAATAAGAAAAATTTATATAGAAAATACTAGTATTTTTACTGAGAAAGCGTAAAATAAGAAACGTTAGAGAGAAGTACTCCTGAAGTTAACAAAAGCCGCTGGCAAGAACTATTCGCCGGCGGATTTTTTGTGCCTTGAAGCCTGCTATTTGTTCATTAACAAGCTAATGATTCCATCCAATTAATGATGTCATCCAGCTCTCTATTTCGAATCTCGTGCTTCATATCGTATCTTTTCACGAGCACTGCGTTTCCGCGTTTTCTCAAATATTCGGAAGCCTTATAGGACATTTCTTGAGAAATAAATTCGTCTTTGAGTGACACCGCTTGGAAAATCGGGACATCTTTGGAGGCATCCGTCATCTGGCTTGTCAGCTGATCCTCTAAAGGAAGATAGGAAGAAAGTGCAAAAACACCTCCGACCGCGAAAGGTTCCAAAAGTGCGGTTGTTAGAGCAATGACTCCGCCTTGTGAAAATCCTCCGAGATAAATGTCTTTCGGACTGACGCCTTGAGAAATCTCTTTTCTAATCAGGGAAGCAATCCGATCAGAGGATGCAAAAATTCCTCCAACGTCTACCTCTCGGCGGAAGTCGGAACTTTTTACATCAAACCAAGCATGAACAGGCTCGCCGTTAAACTGCTTTACTTTAATGATCTGTGCTGTCGGAAGAATAAAAGAATAGCTTTCGCCAAGTCTTCTATATAAGTATTCAGCAACAGGACGAATAACAGTTGCAGTCCCGGTCAATCCATGAAGAAGGATCACTCTTTTAGCAGCAAAAGGTGAGCCTATCTCAATAACTTCTTCTTCCATAGTATTGCCAAAAAAACGTTTTCTTAACTGCTGCATTTTAGAAACAACGGCTTCTTAGGACCCGTAGGAAGTGAAAATCTCCGATGTCGAAAAATTCTCCTAGCGTTTTACTAGCGAAGTGCTAGTAAAAAGGAACCGTTCTGCAGGTCTTATTAGTCTGAATTTCGATCAAAAACCTTTCAGAAAATCAAAATGGACCGTAGACGCAGCTCGTCGAAGTCACAGCCTCTATTCGGCCAAAGCCTTCATTGATAGCTAAAATAGAGTCGTTGAAGTATGAAAAAAATGATAACCAAGGAGTAACTATGATCGTCGTGCTTCCGGATGGAAAACTCATCAATCTCAATCTTGTCTGCTTCACCGACACCCGTTCTTTTAAGGAACCTGTTCGCTTCAGCATGGTTAACGGCGAATTCGTTTTCTGCGAAATGACGGAAGATCAGTATCAATCAATGCTTCTTTCCTTAGTGCATAACGAACCGATCCACAAAGTTCTGCCCATCAAAGAGAAAGTTCAAAAATCCAAAATTGATTTCCGTGACTTCCCTTCCGTTTTAGAAGGTGAAAATTCTCCCGTCTAAATCTTTCATATTTAAGGCAGTTTCGGCTGCCTTACTTTTTTGATTTCCTACAAAAATCCCGTTATTTCAATAAGGTAGTTATTTGCATTGCGCGAAGGATGATCTGTTTTATTTCTCACTTGTTGGATTCTTGTCTCATGGGAAGCCCGAGAAATAAACGTTTTGTATCGGCCTTGTGCAAAAAAAGTTCAACAAATCAAGCTGTCGTGGTTACAATTACGACTATTACGACGTTTCGTCGGTTAATTCAGAGGTCTCTATGAAATTACTTACCGTTGCCGCAATGGCATTTACGCTGTTGGCAGGATCTGTTAATGCTGCCGAACAACTGAACGCATATTCCATCATGCCTGAAAAATATGCTTCTAAAGTTTTCGCAGAATTCACAAAAGATACAGGCATCAAAGTAAACTTCATGCGTTTCTCTTCAGGCGAAGCTCTGGCCCGTCTGAATGCAGAAAAGAAGAATCCTCAGGTTGACGTTATGCTCGGCGGACCTGCCGACACATACGCAGCCGGCGTTAAGGAAGGCATTTTCGAACAGTATCGTCCGAAAGACTCCGACGCAATTCCCGCTAACCTGCGCGATCCTCAGAATCACTGGACCGGCATCGGTATCATTCCTCTGTGCTTCTTAACGAACACCAAGTTCCTGGAAAAGAACAAGATGCACGCCCCGGAATCATGGAATGACCTCCTTGATCCGCGCTACAAAAACAACCTCCAGATGGCCGACGCTCGTACTTCCGGTACGGCAACAGAACGTATCTACTCCCTCGTGAAAGTCATGGGCGAAGATCCTGCCTTTGCTTATCAGAAGAAATTAAACGGCAACATCCAGATGTACACCAAGAGCGGTGCAGGCGGTGCGATGCCAATCGCTACCGGCCAGTGCGGCTCCGGCATCTTCTACATCGTTGATGCACTCGACATCCAGCAGCAGGGCTATCCCGTTGTAATTACCTATCCGAAGGACGGCGTCTCCTACGGTATTGAAGCAACCGGTATCGTCAAAGGCGCCAAGAACATGGACGCTGCCAAGAAGTTTGTCGACTGGGCTACAAGCAAGAAATTTGCTGACTTCATCGTTGCAAACAAGATCAACTACGTTCCGACTCGTTCCGACGTTAAGACAAGCAATCCGCTGCTTGATCTCTCCAAGATCAACATGAAAGACGTTGACGTGGCTTGGAAGGGCGAAAAACGTAAAGAATATACAAACCGCTGGATTAACGAAGTCATTAAGTAATTTTTCACTGTTTTAACGTGATTTAAAAATTGTGGGGTTCTGCTTGGCCAAGTCGAACCCCCGTTTCATTAGGAGTACTTAAATGACGAGCGGAACTAAGCAGCAGAGGGACCCGGTGACATTGCTCACCATTTGCGTCCTTTGGCTCGCCATGGGCGTATTCGTCCTGTACCCGATCGTTCGCCTCCTGGCAATGACTTTCATTGTCGACGGTCACCTGACATTTGAAAACCTATTGCCGTTCCTCGCCAATTGGTATGACCGTCGCGCCATTGTCAACAGCATCATTCTGGCGTGCGCTGTCGGTTTTGCCGGTACGATCATCGGATTTATTTTTGCCTTTGCGGTAACGCGTTTATCGCTGCCGAAGTGGCTTACTTTCTTTATCAGTGCAGTAACGCTTCTGCCGCTGATTTCTCCTCCTTTCACATCAAGTATTGCGCTAACGCTTTGCTTGGGGCCAAACGGCATCATCCTCACAGCCTTAGGCTTGGAAAACTTCAATTTCTTCGGCTTCTGGGGCACGTTTATTTCAGAAACGCTGACATACTTCCCCATTGCCTTTATGACGTTGTCGACGATTCTCATGAGAATCGACCCGAACTTAGAAGATGCGGCCTATTCTTTAGGTGCCTCTCCTTTCAACGTTTTCAAATCCGTCACCTTCCCCCTGTCGGTTCCGGGTTTAGCCAATGCCTTCCTGCTCGTGTTCTCCTGCTCTCTCGCGGACTTTGCAACACCGCTGGTTCTGGGCGGGCACTCCTTCCCTGTGCTGCCGACACAAGCCTATCTGCAGATTACGGGTATGTATGACTTCAAGGGCGGCGCTGCTTTGTCCTTCCTGCTCTTGATTCCGGCCTTGGCCGTATATGCTCTGCAGAATTTCTGGGTTAGCCGTAAGAGCTTCGTTACCGTCAGCGGTAAAGCAGGCGGCAGAAGTTCTATTAAGGGCCCCGGCGTTTTGATTTCCTCAATCGTCATCGGCACCGTTGCTTTCATTACGGCTTTTGTCCTTTATCTTTATGCCATCATTTTGGTGGGCTCAGTGGTAAAAGTTTGGGGCGTCGATAATTCACTGACGTTTGAAAACTACCATTACGTCTTCACTTTCGGCATGAAGGCCATTAAGGACACATTGCTGATTGCATGTATCGGCACGCCGCTCGGCGGTTTGCTCGCAGTTCTGATCGGTTATGTTTGCAAATGGCTCAAGATTCGCGGTCACAAGACTTTGGAAACCGTCTCCCTCTTGAACTATACATTGCCGGGTACTGTGGTCGGTATCGCCTACATCATTGCCTTTAACGACCAGCCCCTGGTTCTGACCGGCACGGTTTACATTCTTATCGCTGCTTACGTCTTCCGTTACTCTTCTGCGGGTATCCGTAACGTAATCGCAGCTCTGACGCAGATCGACCCGTCTATCGAAGAAGCTTCAACAAGCTTGGGCGCTTCCTCGGCCTACACGTTCAGGAAGATCACTGTGCCGCTGGTTCTTCCCGCGGTATTAACCGGTATGCGCTATTTGTTCATCCACTCGATGACAGCTATTAGTGCCACGATCTTCTTGGTCTCCGTAAACTGGACCTTGATTACAACACGTATTTTGGAATGTATGACTGAGCTGCAGTTTGCTCAGGCCTGCGCATTTTCTATCGTCTTAATTTTGATTGTCTTCGCCGCCTCTGCCTTTATGGCCTTAATGGCAAAAGTTCTTTGTCCGGTAGGCGATGCTTCCGGAGGACTCCGCTAAATGTCCGTATCTCTTACGCTTAAAAACATTTCTCGCAGCTACGTTAAAGACAACGAAAAGTTCTACGCTGTTCAAAACGTTAACCTTGAAGTCCAGCCCGGTGAATTTCTCACCTTCCTTGGGCCGTCCGGCTGCGGCAAGACCACGACTCTGAGAATGATTGCCGGCTTTGAAACACCGACCGAGGGTCAGATTCTTCTCGGAGACAAAGACGTCACGAAAATTCCTGCAAACGAACGCGGCATGGGCTTTGTGTTCCAAAACTACGCTTTGTTCCCGCACATGAAGATTTTCGACAACGTGGCCTATGGCTTACGTATCCGAAAAGAATCGAATGATGTGATCGCCAAGAAGGTCAAAGAGGCCCTTGCTATGGTCGGTTTGGAAAAAGCCGAACATCGCTATCCGAACCAGCTCTCCGGCGGCGAACAGCAGCGTGTGGCTTTGGCCCGTGTATTGGTTCTGAGACCTCAGTTAATTTTGATGGACGAACCGCTCTCAAACCTTGACGCCAAACTGCGTCTCCACATGAGAACCGAAATCCGCAGAATTCAGCAGGAACTGAAGCTCACCTGCCTCTATGTAACCCATGATCAAAAGGAAGCTTTGACAATGTCTGACCGCATCATGGTGATGAACAAGGGCAAGATTGAGCAGATCGGAACCCCGATGCATCTGTACGATGACCCGGCAACTCCGTTCGTTGCCGACTTTATCGGTCAGGCCAATCTGCTCTACGGCACACTCGTTTCCGTTGAGGACAAATACGGCATCGTTGATGTTGCGGGACGAAAGGTCAAAGCCCGTATGGGTGTCTTGAATCCGCCCAAGGTCGGAGGAAAAGCGCTACTCATCGTACGTCCGGAAAATCTGAATATCGGCGCTTCCGATAATTGTCTGGCTGTCAAACTGATCAACCGTCTTTTCGAAGGCGACCGCGTTGATTATCAATTTGAAGTCGTCAACGGTTTCAATCCGAAGCCCTATTCCATGTCCGTTCCTTTCCTCCCCGAAACTACATTACTTCCCGAGGGATCGACATTGGACGCCTCGTTTGTTCCGAACGCCGGCGTTCTCCTAAACGGTGAATAGACAGAACTAAAGCCGCAATAACTCAAGCCGCCTGCGAGAATCTCGAGGCGGTTTGTTTTTTTCCTGAGAAAAATTACTACCAACACCGAGGAGATTCCCAACATTTATCTCTACAATTGAATGAAATTATGGTGCACGCAACGGAATTTTTTATGAAAGTCCTCAGCCTATCTCTCACCGCCATCGTCTTGGCTTTTTCTTCCGCTGTGTCAGCATCGGACTTTGAAGAAGACAAACAATATATTGCATGCCGCAAATCAGCATCTACAGATCGTCAATTAATTGCTTGTCAGGAACGTCTGCTCGAGCGTCTCAATATGTCTATCGCCAAGGCACTCGATAGAAACATGACGCTGCTGACAGAAGGAGAAAAGCAAAAAGCTCTGCGCTATCAATCACAGTGGGAAAGCTTGATTTCTCTCAAGGTGAGAACACCGTTCGCGCGCGTGCGAGAATTCAAGCTGGCGTCAGAGCCATTGTGATTATTCCCTTCGTAAGCAAAATGATCAGCAGCATTTAAGTTTAGCTTGCTACTTGCAGGCGGCTCGTGATCGCTTGGATATGCTGGAAGGGCAAGAACTCGAAACCAACTCCAATTTCCGAGTCTGTTTGAGACGCGCAGGGAAGATTGAAAGCCATGAAATCCTCTGTCGCCAAGAAGAGTACCAAAGACTGGAACAAATTTTGTTCGGCACAGTTCAAGCTGCACAAAACTTAAGCCCGCAGCCAAAGAAAGTGCTGGAAGAACAGCTTCTGTGGGAAAAAGATCTCGCTAAAAAATGCAAACGCACAGCCTTTGCCTCCATAGAACAAGCGGCTAACAACTACAAATGCCTTTGCGATGAAATCAATAAACGCATACGCCAATTGATTCATAAATAACCTGTGTACAACAGCAAGAAAACAAATACCCGGGATCAAATTCTCGGGTATTCTTATTTTGTAGTCTTGCCGGTTAGTCTCCGGAATCCTGTGTCCGGATAAATTGATCGTCCTTCGTGAAATAAAGTTTCTGTGTCATTTGGATACTGACCCAAGTCACGATAGCGGCTGTTGCGGCGATGGAGAAGCAGATCAGTAATTGATATCGAACTGCGATTAAAGGAGATTCACCTGCCAAAATCTGACCGCTCATCATGCCCGGAAGCGCCACAATACCTAAAACCATCAGCATATTAATCGCCGGCAGCATGGCAGCCGAAGCCGAAAGCTGAACAGTTTTAAGCACCGCTTGCTGCTGCGTTGCACCCAAAGCCAGCAGCGTCTCAATCTCACCCGCGCGTAACTCGAGTTCACTTCTAAAACGTTCAACACCTAAGGCAGCTGAGTTCATCGCATTGGTCACAATCATTCCGGCCAACGGAACTAAATACCGGCCTTCCCAAAGCGGAGTAGGACGAATTACAACAAATTCGAGATAAGAGACCGTTAAACCGGCACCCAAAAAGATCGCGGCAAACAGGATGAAACGATACTTCCGGCGGCTTTTCTCATTCTGAAGTCCGCCAAGCCGTTTTAAAGCTGCTTGTGATGCTGCACCCATCATGAATAGAATTAGCGCAGCCAGTATCCAAGGATCCGACTGTCGGAAAGCCCACAGGAGGATGTACCCGACGGCAACCAATTGAACGGTCCCTCTCACGACACCGATAATTAACGGCTTTGACAGGCATAGCTTGTATTTCCAAGATAAAAACAGAGCTATCCCGACAGGCAGTAAACCGATGCCCATTTGTAAGAGTGATATGTCGTTTGATCCGCTAATTGCCATCTTTTCCTCCTTAAGCCTCTAATTTTTTCGTGCTTTATGTGGCTTCAATCCGAATAACCCATTCTACGAATCGACCCGCTCTATGGCGGGTCTTTCAACTCAAAGTCGGCATGTGTGAACACTGTGAACATGTTCACACTTAAGTTTTCACTTCGAGAATGTTTCTCTGAAGGCTCCTTCTACGGCGGATTTATCAGCTCGATAAGTTCCTTGGACCATACCATCGCGTCCGCCGCCCCGACCGTTAAGCTGTCCGTTCAGAGACTTGCTGATTTTCGTAAGTTCAGGATCGGAAGATGCGATTACGTAGTTAAATCCGCCGTCAATCGAACTAAAAACACCGACAGCATCGCTCGGGAATTTTTCTTTCAGCATACCGGCAAAGTGCTTTAGTTCAAACGGCGTTAAATCTTCTTCGAAAACTGTGACAACTCCGTTTTCCGGCTTGAGACCGGCTGCGACAAACTGAAGGTATCGATCCGTTCTCTGTGCGGTTTTTTGATCCTTCGCCTTTCCTTCTTCGATAAAGTTTTCCGCAGCCTTTGCAATTTCATTCGGTTTTGCGGAGAACAATGCGGAAACTTTGGCAATCTCCTTTACTCTCCAGTCGTAATCCCGCCTGGCGCGTTCGCCGGCAACAAATCGAACCCGTGTACCGCCGCGGTGCTTAGAAGCATCCAAAATCTTGAACATTCCGATTTCTCCGGAACGACGAACATGCGTCCCGCAGCAGGCACAGCGATCGCAGCCGGGAACCGTCACAATCCTCACCACTCCGTGCAGTTCTTTTTTGCTGCGGTATTCCATTGCTTGAAGGACTTCTTCACTCGGAAATTCAATCTTCAGATCAATGTTCTGAGTGATGGCCTGATTCACCAGTTTTTCCAGCTCGGAGATCGCTTCCATCGGAATTTCTCCGCTGAAATCAACGGTAATATCATCCGGATCCATATGGAATCCGACGTTTTCAAATTTATATTTTTGATGAACGAGGCCGGAGAAAATATGTTCGCAGGTATGATTCTGCATATTGTCAAAACGGCGGTCCCAGTCGAGCTTTCCAGTAACGGTTGAACCGACTTCCAACGGCTTGTCTGTATAGTGAACGACCTCAGAGCCGATCCTCTTTACAAAGGTAACCTTGGCGTCTCCTAAAGTCCCTTCATCCGATGGCTGTCCGCCCCCTTCCGGGTAAAAAGCCGTGTCGCTGAGGACAACCTCAAAGCCCTTCTTTCCCTCACGACAGGCGGTGACAGTTGCTGAAAATTCTCTTGCGTACGGATCACGATAAAACAGTTCCTGCATCGTTTCCATTGATTATCTCCACTGCTTTTATTTGACTGCAAAAATTATAGGCAGTCAGAAGAGAAGAAACCGTCTTACACAGAGCATTTCTCTCTTCCGTCTTTGTTCTCACTTTCGGGACCTACATAAAAATTGAGGAATAAAACTTCTATCTGCTACCTATAATGAAAGAGTGATAAGAAGGGTCAGACTCCGGAAGATGATTGCATCAAAAGACAAATTCCATTTTTGGGTCGGCATGACCATTGTGATCGTGATCGCGATATTCATCGGTCTGCTCTGCACTGTATTTACGCCCAATTATTTCCGACCGAAAACGGTCGTTGAAACCTATTTCACGGAATCTGTCAACGGACTTTCCCCGGGAGCTCCCGTTAAGTTCAAGGGCATCGACATTGGAAAAGTCACCGACATTTCATTATCCAGCAAGGTCTATCCGGAACATCACATCGGGCTATTCTCCCCTGACTCCTCTGTCGCTGTTGTGCGCATGATCGTGTATTTGGATGAAGTTCAGCTCAAAAAACAGCTTCCCTCCCTCATCCAAAACGGATTACGGTTTCAAACGGAACTGGCAGGCGTCACGGGAACTATTTATCTTGCGGCGAATTTTTTAAATCCCACGCTTTATCCTCCCGAAATTAAAGACGTGCCGTGGAAGCCGAGATACCTTTATGTTCCGGCCACGATCAGCTTAACAAATGAAATTCTGGAAAACATCCAGAACTTCCTTGCCACACTGCAAAATTTGAAAGCAAAGATAGACGATGTGACACCCGGAGCAGTGAAGAGCCAAACTACAAAAGAACTGCTCACCACACTTAACCATACCGTAAGTATGCTGGACCCTGACAAACTGCGTGCTCTGCTTTCTAACGCGGAAAACTACATTAATTCCAGCCACGCAATTCTTTCGAAAGTAGATGTCGCCCGGATTAACTCTTTACTTTCCCAACTCTCGGGCACGACAGCAAAACTGAACGAAACCTTGAAGGAAACGAAAGGATCCGGCCTTGTAACGCAGTTGAATAAAACAATTTCAAGCGCCGACCAGGCCATTGTGGACAATCGCTACAACATTCGGGAGCTCATTCTCAATCTGAAGGATATTTCGGACAATCTCAAGATTTTGTCTGAGAATTTAGAGCAGGATCCGAACTTCTTAACGCCGCGCACACATCATCCGTCTCCGATCGGATCCGGCAAATAAGTTCTGTCATCTCCGTCAGCAGGTTTTGTCGAAAATTACGTCGCCAAAAATAAACCAGGGAGCCGAAGCTCCCTGAAAATTCTTTTCTAATTGATCAAACAATTAGAAGGTATGAGTCATACCGATTGTGGCATTCCAGCCGCGGAGGTCGTCCGTGTTGTGCTTCAGTGCCTTTCCGGCTGTACCCCAAGCTGCCTGGGTGTACATCAAAGTACGTTTAGAGAAGTGATAGAAGTAAGCTGCTCCGACGGAGAAGGAGTTGAACTTATCTTCTAAGCCGTCTTCAGATGCATTCTTATTCTTGCCGAAGGCAAACTGAGACTGAAGCATCACTTCGCCGCCTAAAGCGTTAGTGGAAGCAGACAAAGCAAAGGCGTGGTAATCGTTGGCCTTTCCATTGTTGTACTTGTCTTCCAGTTTTTTACCTGCTTCTGTCTTTGTATCAAATCCTACGAATCCGGGCAGGGGAGCATGAATAGCGTATTCATATGCACCGTACAGTTTGAAAGCACCGAAATCATAAGAAGCACCAAGGTTCAGCAACTGAGTTGTCTTGTTCTTGTCTTCTTTTCCTTTGTAGTCCAGAGCTTCGTAGATTAAATCAAAGTTCAGGGGGCCGTTGCCGTAAGTCAGGCCGGCACCATAGTAATGCTGGTTATAAGACCATTTGTTTTCGTCACCTTCACGACCATTGGAATACATGAAGGAGCCTTGGAAGCCGTTGTATTCAGGAGTCACGTAAACGATGGAGTTGTCATATCTGTCTGTCAGATAGAAGGCGCTGTACATGCTGCCGATCGTCTGGAAAGAAGTTGTGTAAGGTGTACCGCCTAAGATGGAATATGTACCGCAGTCAGAAGACAATCCGCCAAAACGGCCGAAAGCAACTGTACCCCAGTTGCCAGAAACACCGAGAGCAGCTTCACGGCTGAAGGCTTTTCCTTCGGCAGCTTCGTTGCCGTTGCTTAATTTATAACCTTGTTCCAGTTTGAAGAAAACGGAGTTGCCGCTGCCGAGGTCTTCAGAACCCTTGATACCCCAGCGGTTGCCCATCCAGTTGCCGTTAGACATCTGAACTTTGGTGTCACCTCCGTGGACCTTACTGACCGTAACACCGGCGTCGAGGACGCCATACAAAGTTACATCGGTCGCAGCTGTTGCGTAGGAAGTAGCAGCAAGAAGAGCCGCTGCTAAAAGTGTCTTTTTCATTGTGAATCCTAGAGAAGTAAGTTAACAACGCTTTTATCTTATAAATAAATGTTTCCAAATTTGGCTTTGTCAATAGTTTTTTCAACTGCAAAAGAGAAAAACTGCATTGTTAATTTCAAAAAACAGGATTTTAGAGGTGTAATGTTTTAGAAAAATATAAACTTTCATGCCCTAAAAAGATTTGTCCGACCACAAGCCTCTAAAAGAAAATAATAGAGCCCTCTCCTTTTGTGAAAATTTCCTCCATCATTGTGAAATTTTCAGAATTTATTTCCCTGATAACTAGGGAAAACTCCAACACAAATTGCATCTTTTATTGAATTTTGAGGCCCTCAATTGTTTTATTCTGTTTCCGTTGATTCATTTTTTTACTATTACAGGAGTACCTCATGTCCTCAGAAACTTTAACTGCTTCGACAGGCATTCAAGCCCAAGAAGCGGAAGAAGCCGAAAAAGTAGGTGTAGGCGCATATATCTCACTTTTCTTTGCCGTCTGCTTCTTTTCCGGTGTCTTCTACAAAATGCCCGACGCCTATCGCTGGCTCGGAGCCTTCGACTTTACAACCCTGATCGGCAAATTCGGATCCGTGTCCGGCGCTGCAACTTTCGTCGGCAAAGGCGGTCTCAGCGCACGTGCCGGCTTCCTCTTTGCTCTTTCTTTGGTTCCCGGCGTTATGCTGGCTTTGGGTCTGCTTGAAGTGCTTTCTCACTACGGCGCTTTGAAAGCTGCTCAAAAGTTAATGACTCCGCTGCTTCGTCCGATCCTCGGCGTCCCCGGCATTACCGGTTTGGCCCTCATTACTGACCTTCAGAGTACCGACGCAGGTGCTGCTCTGACAAAAGGTCTGGTCGACTCCGGAAAGATCACTAAAGAGAACTTGATCGTTATTGCCGGCTGGCAGTATGCAGGTGCCGGTTTGATTAACAACTACTTCTCTATTGCTTCTGCCCTTTTCATGGCCTTCCTGGTTCCGGTTTGGATTCCGCTGGTTGTGATGTTCTGCCTCAAGTTTGTCGGCGGCGTGTTTGTCCGCTTCTGCCTCAAGACTCTCTATAAGAAGGATTTCGAAAATGCCTAATGCAACAGCAACACAAGTCAAAAAGAGCAACAATCCTTTTGATATTTTCATCACTGGTCTCAGAAAAGGCTTTAACGTCGCGATCAACAACCTGATGCCGAACGTGCTGATGGCCTTCGTTCTGGCATACATCCTTGACCTTTTCGGTGTGATGTCCTTCTTAGGCAAAGTCTGCGGCCCGGTCATGAGCATCTTTGATCTTCCCGGCCAAGCTATTACCGTTCTTTGCGCAACTTGGCTGTCCTGCGGCGCAGGCGTCGGTATTGCAGCCAGCCTGCTTGCCAGCGGCACACTCAATGCACATGACATCACAATCCTCTCTCCGGCACTCCTCCTGATGGCTTCTCAAATTCAGTACATGGGTCGCCTCCTCGGTGTTGCCGACGTTCCTAAAAAATACTGGCCGATGCTCATGTTCAACAGCATTTTGATGGCTTCCATCGGCATGCTCATCATGCGATTCATTGTCTAGTAGAAAATCTTACCCATAGGCGTCCTTAAAAGACGTTTTTAGACCCACCTCCCGCTCCTCGGTTTCAATTCGGAGCGGGCTTTTTTTGCTTTCCAGATAAAGGGTCCCGTTCAATCAGCCTCTCTCCCATTCGCGGATCAAACTCTCTCAGACCTTCCAACACTTTGTTTTGTCGCTCCAACTTCTACCGCTCAACCAAGTCGATCAATTAAGAAATAACTCGGCAATAGGCAGAAAATCTCTGAGATCCAACGGTTACTTTCTTCGATCTTGTCTCTAAAAAACAACAAAGAATTTCGAGCCTGTTAAACATGAATACGAATTTTCATCTTATGAAACGCAGCTTTTGCAATATGTAAAGAAGAATTTATTTTGTCAGTATTAACACCTAATTTAGGAATTTATTTTCATATTTTCATCTTTTTATGATTTTTTGTGTCATTATTAACCCGTAAGAATTAATAATTTTTCAATCGGAGATGTCTCATGAACATTCTTATTAAAGAAACAGGTGAACTTCGCTCTCTTTCGTTCATTGATTGGCACGACGGTCAGGAATACACAGAACAACTGATCTCAGCCTCCGGAGAAGACTGCAACTTCCTCTTTGATCAAGACGGTGAAGTTTTTATGACTGATGCGCCTACTTTTAGCAAGTGGAACGCCTTCTTTAGAAGTCACTGCGATGTCGATTCTGCCTGTTCTGCCCTCGGTCTGAAACCGATTTCTAAAGCAGAATACGACCCCTTCGTACACCTCTAAAATCTTTATCGGCTGTCTCTCAAGGTTGGGCTCAGACCCAACCTTTTTTGTTCTCAAAACTGGTAACAAGCTACTTCTGAAAGTGTCTTTGAGGGCCAAGCCAAAGTCTTCTGAATGTACAATCGAGGGTCGCACATTTTTTTAGTTTGAAGAAAAACTCTTTTAAATCTTAAGGTTACATTAACAAATGGGCATTGAAATAGATCTCGAGCGCGATTCATTATTAGAAGAAGTCTCGCGTAAACGCCTTCGCGAAAGTTATATGAAGGAAGAAGAGCAAAGCCCGCAGGAACGCTTTGCAACAGTAGCAGAAACATTCGCAAGTAACCCTGCTCATGCTCAGCGTATTTACGATTACGCCTCTAAGCATTGGCTTTCCTTCTCGACCCCTATCCTTTCTTTCGGCAGAAGCAAGAAAGGACTCCCTATCAGCTGCTTTGAAGTTTATATGCAAGACACAGCTGAGGGTCTCGTTAATACACTTTCCGAAGTCAACTGGCTCTCCATGCTCGGAGGGGGTGTCGGCATTCATGTAGATATTAGAAGCGCGGACGACAAATCTGTCGGCGTGATGCCTCACTTAAAAATCTATGATGCGGCTTGCCTGGCCTACCGTCAGGGAAGAACACGCCGAGGATCTTATGCTGCTTTCCTTGATGTTGATCATCCCGACATCATTCAATTTTTGGAAATGCGTAAGCCGACCGGAGACCAGAACTTGAGAACGCTCAACCTGCATCACGGTGTAAACATCTCCGACAAATTCATGCGTTTAATTGAAAAGAGCATGGTTGATGCTGACGCGGACGACTCTTGGGAACTTCGGGACCCTCATTCCCACCGTGTTGTTGAAGTGGTATCTGCCAGAGATATTTGGCAGCGTATTCTTGAACTCAGAATGCAGACCGGTGAGCCTTACATTGTCTTTATTGATGCAGCAAACCGAGCCCTTCCCTCTTGGCTCAGCGACAAGGGCTTAAAAATTCACGGCTCCAATCTTTGTACAGAAATCTTTTTGCCGACAAGCGAAAAGAGAACGGCCGTTTGCTGTCTTTCCTCCCTGAACCTCGAATATTTTGATCATTGGAATACCAATGAACAATTTATTCCTGATGTCATGGAGTTCTTGGATAACGTTCTCCAATACTTTATTGACAACGCTCCTGACTCTGTTGAAAGAGCTCGCTACTCTGCCCTGCGTGAAAGATCTATTGGTATCGGTGCATTAGGCTTCCATGCATATCTACAGTCAAAACGGATTCCTATTGAATCCGTTTTAGCAAAGTCTATTAATTACCGCATGTTCTCCCATATTAGAGAAGAGTGCGCTCGCGGTGATGAGATTCTTTGCGAAAAGCGCGGTCCGTGTCCGGATGCGAAAGACGCCGGCATTCCGAGACGCTTCTCTCATTGGAACGCAATTGCTCCGAATGCTTCCTCCAGTTTGATCATGGGAGCCACATCTCCTTCGATCGAACCGATCCGTGCAAATATTTATCGTCAGGACACGCTTTCCGGTGCTCATATTATTAAGAACAAGATGTTGATTCCTGTTCTTGAAGAGTACGGATTAAATACGGATGAAGTTTGGACTAGCATCACCGCTCACGACGGTTCCGTTCAGCATTTGGAAGCCTTGCCGCAGGTAATTCGAGATGTTTTCAAAACCGCCCAGGAAATCGACCAGCGCTGGCTGATTGATCTTGCTGCTGACCGTCAGGAATTTATTGACCAAGGTCAATCTTTGAATCTCTTCTTCCCGGCTGATGTTTCTATCGCTTATCTCCATGCCTGTCACTTCCTGGCATGGAAGGTTGGTTTGAAGAGCCTTTACTACTGTCGAAGCGACAAACTCCGCAAAGCCGATAAGTTAGGTGAAAAAGTTGAAAGACATCGTCTTGAAGAGTCCATCAACATGCGCGAAGTTCTCGAGAATTCAAGCTGTCTTGCCTGCGAAGGATGAGCAATGAAATCAAGTTTGACAAAAAGCCGGAATTACTACAAACCCTTCTCTTATCCATGGGCCTATGATGCATTCATGGCCAGTGAGCAAATGCACTGGCTATGGACAGAAGTCCCGATGATCGAAGACATCAAGGATTGGAAGAATGTTCTGACTGATGGAGAAAGAGACTTTCTGACAAAAGTCTTCCGTTTCTTCACACAAGGCGACATTGACGTTAGCTCTGCCTACGTCAATACCTACCTGCCCTTCTTCCCAACACCTGAGATTCGTATGATGCTCTCGAGCTTTGCTGCTCGTGAAGCAGTGCATATCGCCGCTTATTCTCATTTGATTGAGACCATCGGTATGCCGGAAACCGTTTACAACGAGTTCCTGCAGTACGAAGCTATGGCAGAAAAGCACGATTTCTTCCACGGTCTCGCTGAAGACCAGCAGGAAAACATCGCTGTGAAAATGGCTGCTTTCTCTGCCTTTACGGAGGGCATGCAGTTGTTCTCAAGTTTTGTGATGCTCCTTAACTTCACAAGAAACGGAACCATGAAAGGCATGGGACAGATCATCGCCTGGTCCATCAATGATGAAACGCTGCACACAGAAAGCATGATCCGTTTATTCCGTGAATACATTATTGAGAACCCGGAACTTTGGACAGACTCTTTGAAAAAGCGTATTTATGACATCGCCGAGAAAATGATTGAGCTGGAAGATGCCTTCATCGACCTCGCTTTCGGCGTCAATGACATGAGCAAACAGAATCTGTCTCCCGCAGATGTGAAAGCCTACATTCGCTGGATCTGCGACCGCAGACTTGCCGCGATGGGCATGAAAGAGATTTTCAAGGTAAATGTCAATCCTCTGCCTTGGGTTGACTCCATGCTTGGCGTAACGCATACCAACTTCTTTGAGAATCGTGTTGTCGACTATGCCAAGGGAGCTTTGAGCGGCTCTTGGGGAGATGTTTGGGGACAAGCAGGAGCAAAATAATCCCACAGACAACAATCGTTCCAATTGAAAAGGGGGCCCGCGAGGTCTCCTTTCTTTTTATTGACTCGTACATTTGACTCTCCCTGCCTATCTACAGACGGTAGTTAATTTCTGGTTTTCATATGTGTGAACATGTTCACACGCACAAAAACAAACCCGACGAAACCATTTGGTACCAGAGAAATTCAAGGACAGTAGAAAAGGACAAGAACAAAATGTTGTTGTATAAAACACACAACAATTAGAAACATTTGTAAGACGTGCTCAACTTGCGCACACCGAATTGTTT
>ENA-OOYX01000618-OOYX01000618.1-human-gut-metagenome-genome-assembly--contig:-NODE-618-length-20130-cov-3.478854_pt1 | contig 20130 bp, 15 predicted proteins | sample MGYA00241182_ERZ501387 | MGnify/ENA primary metagenome ERZ501387 (study PRJEB25962, sample SAMEA2042740) | human gut metagenome | biome: human gut; feature: human-associated habitat; material: faeces...
GGGAGTCGGTGGGATACTACCACATCACATGGATGCCGTATGCTTCGATGCCGTTGCCGAGCGAGGTCGAAGCGACGTCGACATAGCCCCAGAAGCGCGAGTCGGCCAGCATGAAGATCGTATAGGCCGGGCCTTTCACGACTTCGTGGACCTGAATCGCCTCGTTGGTATTCGCGGCTGCGGACTGCAGCGCGCCGAGCAGGTCGTTTTTCACGGTGCCGATCATCAGCAGGTTCTGCTTCTTGTAGTGGAGTCCGCTCAGCACGCCGTTCTTGCCGCCGAAAGCGTTGATCTGGTCGGCATTTTCGAAACGCGCTGTGTTGAAGCTGATGGCGAACGATACGTTGGTCGTGCCCGTGACGTTGCCGTCCTCGTCCTTGTCGGTGCGGGTGCCGTTGAGCGTCGGTGCGAAACCGGTGACGTAGCATCCCGAACCGGAGGGAGTGCCCTTGACCTCGGTCGTGGGACCGTTGAAATAGAGCATGCTGCCCTGATAGGAGCTTTTGTTGGCGATACGGTTGAATGCAAACGCCGTCCAGCGTTTGGTGTTGAGGGCCGTCTGCATCGTTTTGGGCAGGTTGGCGCCGTCGGCGCGGTCCAGCACCGTCAGCCACGACTTGCCGCGGCCTTCGAGCGTATTGACCATGTAGTTGTCGATGGCGGCGTAATCCGCATCGCTGCCGGCCAGCGCTCCGTCGGTCAGGCGGGTTACGAACTGAATCTCGGCATTGAACTTGTCCGAAGGGGGAGCGATCGTCTCTCCCGACTTGTACTCGTCCAGACCGTTGTCGCAGCCCGTGAAGACCGGGGCGGCAAGGGCGAGCGCCAGAAAAATGGATAAATATCTCTTCGTGTTTTTCATCTCTGTACTTTTTTAGCTGTTTGATACGCGCTTAATTCTTCAGTACGGCCGTGCCTGCGATGGGGTAGTGGTCCGAAATGACATTGAGCCGGTCGCCCTTGACGACTTTGTAGTCGCTGCAGCTCCATTTGCCCTGCGGGAAGCTGATGAAGTAGTCCAACTTGCTGTAACCGCCGAACGTGCCGTCGTTGTTGCAGAGCCGGGTGCCCGTCTTCTCATACTCGCGGATTGCGCTGGAGCTGGGGCCGCAGTTCATATCGCCCATGATCAGCACGGGGATGTTTTCGGCAACGGCCGGGGCGATCGCGTGTTCGATGACCTCTTTGGCCTGACCCAAGCAGGTCTCGTCGCCGCCGAAAGCGTCGAGGTGGGTGCAGACGATGCGCACCTTCACCCCTTCGGGTTTGGAGTCGGTCGGAACCAGAATGTCGGCCCAGCCCGCCGAACGCTGGTCGGCGCCGGTGTACATGCCCAGCAGCACCGAAGCCGAATTGACGATCGGGTATTTCGACAGAATGCCGTTGCCGTAGGCGCCGTTGTCCTTGTTGTAGGAGAAGACGAAGAACGGGAACATGCCGAGCGACTGTGCGCATTCGGTCAGCTTCTCGACCGAACTCATGCGTCCGGTCGCGGTTTCGAACTCGTTGAAGCAGACGATGTCGGGGTTTTCAGCCTTGATCTTTTCCATGGCCTCGGCGATTTCGAAATAGACTGCATTGGAGTTGTCGTCGTATTCGAACGACTTGATGTTCCACTCCATGCACTTCAGCTTGACGTCCTGTGCCTGTGCCGACGCGGCCGGGAGCATCATGCAGAGCAGTGCGCCTGCTCCGAGGATATATTTGTTGATTTTCATAATCGTTTCTGTTCTTAAATATGGTTTAATAACCCTTGTTCTGCTTCAGGTAGACCGTGCCGGTGAATGCCCGCTGCGGAATGGGGAACACCTTGTTGTAAGTCGGATTGAAGGTGCGGCCCGGATAAACTTCCACCTCTTCGGCAACGATCTGGCCGTTGACCTTCTTCGAAATGACGCTGTACAGCGGCTTGGCGTAGGTCGTCGTGGCGATGCCCCAGCGGACTACGTCGATGTGGCGGCTGGGCTGGAACTCGAAGGCCAGCTCGCAGCGGCGCTCGTTCATCAGCTGGGCCTTGGTGGCCTGACTGTTCTGCGGCAGACCTGCGCGGTCGCGGATCTGGTTGAGCAGCTGTTTGGCTTCGGCGTCGCCTTCGCCTTTGGTCCAGATCAGGGCTTCGGCCTTCATCAGCATCACGTCGGCATAGCGCAGCAGGCAGCAGTTGAGCGAGTTCCAGAGTTTGTCGCGCAGCGCGGACACCTCTTTGCCCTTGCAGTCGGCGCCTTCCCACGGGGAGATGAACTTGCGGCAGATCAGACCTGCCGATACGTGGCCGGTCGTGTAGTCCGAGACGCTTCCGTCGGTGTTGTAACCGCCGAAGGTGATGTCACGGCCTACGAATTTGACGTGCTGGCCCGGATAGAGGATCGTTACGTCGCGGCGCTGGTCGCCCTCTTCGAACGCGTCCCACAAATTCTTGCTCGGCGTGAAATACCCCCACGTGTTGTAGAGGCCCCAGCCTGCGTTGACGAAAGTTACGCCGTGGTAGCGGGCGCCGTTGGTATAGTCGCCTTCCAGCGAGAAGATGTACTCCTTGGAGTGGTTCTGCTCCTTGCGCCAGAGGTTGGCGTACGAGTTGAGCTTGTTCGACGGATCGATGTAGAGTTCGCGTTTGTCCGAACCGGTAAGCGCCATGATCTTGTTGCACATCTCCAGTACGATGTCGTAGTACTTCGCGTCGTACTGCGCTGCATAGAGGGCTGCGCGGGCTGCGTATCCCCAAGCTGCGGCCTTGTGCGGAAGTCCGATCTGCGAGGCGTCGAGCTGCGAAAGGTAGGGAAGCATCTCGCCTGCCGTGCGCATGTCGGAGATGATCTGGTCGTAGTTCTGCAGTACGTGCGCCGGACGCGGGGAGTCGATTTCGGCGGCGGGAGTCGTGTCGAGGATGATCGGAATGCCGCCGTTGGTGTCGTCGCCGTAGTAGGGGACCATCCAGAGCATCGAGAAACCGCGGAAGAAATAGGCGGTGCCTACGGCTTGGCTTTTGTATCCCTGATCCAGTTTCATGTCGGGGACCATCTTGATGATGTTGTTGGCCTTGGCGACATTCTGGTACATCACCTCCCAAACACGCGAGACGTCGTTGTCGTTGGACGGCGACATGCGGAATTCGCGGATTTCATCGACCGACGGACGGGCGCGGCCGATCAGTATGTTGTCGCTGGCGCATTCGAGCCACATATGGCCGCGGCCGCAGATCTCCTCGCTCCAATAGGGCGAGACGAAGTGGTAAAGGGCGTAGATAGCTTGGTCTACATCCTCTTTGGTCTTCCAAGTGGCGTCTTTGCCGTAAGGCTCCCGGTCGAGGAAATCGGAACAACCCGAAAGGCAGAAAGCGCTTATGGCCAGACAGAGGCTGAATATGGTTTTTTTCATGGTCGTAGTTGTTAGAAGTTGATGTTTACACCGAAGTTAAAGAAGCGCGACGTGGGATAGATACCGCTGTCGAGACCGTAGTTGCCTACTTCGGGGTCGGTGCCGGAGTAGCCGGTGATGGTGGCCACGTTGTCGATGCTCAGATAGACGCGGACCGAACCCTTCTCCATGCCGATGTGGCGGCTGATATGCTTGGGCAGCGTGTAACCCAGCGTGATGTTCTTCAGACGCAGGTAGTCGCCCTTTTCGAGGAAGATGTCCGAGAATTTGATGTAGTTGCCGTTGCTGTCGCCGCTCAGACCCAGACGCGGATACTTGCTGTCCATCGGCCTGAAGTCCCAAGTGTTGTAGACGTCGGTGGTCAGGTTGCCCATATCCTGACGGCCGTTCATTCCCAGCTGCTTCGTTCCGTTGTAGATGTAGTTGCCCGCAACGCCTTGGAACATGAAGCTGAAATCGAAGCCCTTCCAGTCGAACGAACCGCCGAACGAGAAAGTCTGTTTGGGAGTGTAGCTGCCGGTCAGTACGCGGTCGTCGTCGTTGATTACGCCGTCGCCGTTGGTGTCGATGAAGCGCAGGTCGCCGACCTTGGCGTTGGGCTGCAGCATCTTGACCTCGCCGGTTTCGGAATCCTTGCTGATGTGGCGGTCGATCTCGTCCTGCGAGCGGAAGATGCCGTCCGTGCGGTAGATATAGTAGGAATACCACGGATGACCTTTGCCGGAGTAGAGAATCTCGGTGCTGTTGATCGTGGGGTTCTTGTGCCTTACGAGGGGCTGGGGGCCGTAGTCCTCTACATAACCCTTGTTGGTCGAGAAAGTGCCCCAGACATTGTAGTTGAACTTGCCTTGTGCGGCGCTGTTCCGATAGGATACGGAGAACTCCCATCCCTTGTTGATTACGTGGCCCATATTACCCAGCGGCGCATTCTCTACACCCATCTGCGGCGGAATCGTGAGGTAATCGACGAGGTCCTTCGTTTCCTTGTTGTAATAATCGACGCTGACTTCGAGCGTGTTGTGGAGCATTGTCAGGTCCAGACCGGCACTGGTCTGTACGGTGGTCTCCCAGCGTGCGTCCGTATTGGGGATGGTCGCCAGATAGGTTCCGTAATGGGTCGTGCCGCCGATAAGCGAACCGTCCGGGTAGATGGAGAGCGGAATGCTGGTCGGGTTGGGCAGGTTGTAGAGGTCTACGTTGCCGACCTTACCCCAGCCTGCACGGAATTTCACGAGGTCGAAGACCTTGTTGAGACCTGCATTCTGGAAGAATTTCTCCGAGGAGAGTTTCCACGATCCCGAAATGGCCGGGAACCAGTCGTAGTTCTTTGCTGCGGGCAGTTTCGACGATGCGTCGCGGCGGATGCTTCCGGTGAGGAAATAGCGGTCGTCGAACGAATAGCCGAGACGGGCGAGGAACGAGACCATCGAGTAGTCTACCAGATCCTCGTTCGGGTTCTTGGTCCATGAGCCTGCGGCGCCCCATACCAGATTGTGGTCGTCGTTGGAGCCGTAGCCCTGCGTGCGGAAGTCGCGGTAGCGGAATTTCTTGTAGTCGGTGGTGAAACCCGCCATGGCGCTGATGTGGTGGCGTCCGAATACCTGTGCGTACGTAGCCGTCGTTTCCCAAAGATAGTGGAAGTTGTTGTAGTTGAACTGCTCGCGGCTCGAAGTGCTCGATCCGCCCGGCACGTCGATGACGGGCGAGAATTCGTCCTCCTCGCGCATGTCGAGGTCGGCCGTGAACTCCGATTTCAGGGTCAGCGACGTGATCGGCTTGATTTCCAGCGAGGTGGTCGAGAATATCTTGGTGCGCGGGTAGCGGCGGTGCATGGTTTCGAGCTGGGCGACGGGGTTCACGATGTTGGGACCCTCGACGCCGCTGGCCATGTCGGCCGACGAAGCGATACCGCCCCATTTCGGTTTGCCGTCGTCTCCGTAGACGATGTTGCCGTTTGCGTCGCGGTCATAAACCGATGCGGAAGCGGGGAACCACATGGCGCCGTAGATGGGGCCCGTGTGCGAGGTGCTGATGTTGCCCTGTCCGTTGGAGTATTCGAAGTTTACGCGCTCCGACAATTTCAGCCATTTGACCGGCTTGAATTCCGTATGGAGTTTCGCACCCAGCGCTTGGCTCCATGTGTTGAGCAGGGTGCCTTCCTTTTTGTCGTAGGTTACCGAGAGGATCGACGAGAGCGTCTCGCTGCCGCCGGTAATCGACACGGCATAGTGCTGCGTCAGACCCGTGCGGAAGATTTCGTCGAGCCAGTCGGTGCGGGTGACGTTGGCGCCTGCATAGACCTGCGGGTTGGCCAGATTGGGCAGCGAGCTGCCCGGCGAGTTCTCGACGGCCTTGCCCCAGACGTCGCAGAACTGCTGCGCGTTGAGCATCGTCGGGAGGTTCATGGAGCGTTCGAAGCCGACCGATACGTTGACGTTGACGCGGGCTTTACCGGCCTGTGCCTGACGTGTGGTGATCAGAATTACACCGCTCGAACCTACCGAAGCACCGTAGATGGCGGCCGAGGCGGCGTCTTTCAGGATGGTGATCGTCTCGATATCTTCGGCCATGTAGGGAGCGCCGGGGACACCGTCCACAACGACCAGCACGCCGTCGCCCGAAGTCGGGCCGATATTGTCGCGGCTGTATGCGGCGCTCTTGTCCGTGCCGTCGTCGTTGCCTTTCGAGCCGCGGCCGCGGACGGTGAACGACGCTTTCTGCAGCGGGTCGCCCGACTGCTGGATCGTAACGCCCGGCATGCGGCCCTGCAGGAGGGTTCCGAGGTCGGCGGCGCGGCTGCGGGCCGCGTCGTCCACTTTGACGGTGGAGACGGCCATCGAGAGGTCCTCTTTACGCTGCGAGCCGTAACCGATGGCAACGACTTCGCCGATCATCGTGGCGTCTTCTTCCATCGTGACGTTGATTTCCGTGCGGTTCATGACGGCCAGCGACTGCGGTTTGTAGCCGATGAACGAAAAGTCGATCACGCCGTCCGGTTTCACGGAAATCTGGTAGCGGCCGTCGGCATCGGTGGTGACGCCGTTGGTCGTGCCCTTTTCTATGACCGAAGCGCCGATGAGCGGAGTCTGGCTGCTGTCGGTCAGCTGTCCGGACACCGTGACCCGATCCTGCGCATGGGCCGGAAGAATGAGTATGCTCAGCAGCAGACTCATCAGAAGAAAGCGGACGAAGCCCCTGTTCTTCTCCGAAGTTGTCAAATTCATTTTCATAGAGTTAAGGTTAATATTAATAGTAATTGTGTAGAGAGGCTCGGTAATTCTCGGTTTTGGCAGATATTTATTGAAATATTTTAAAAATAGGCGCGGTTTTGGTGCCGATTTGCAGTATGTGCAAAATCGATATTCAAAATTATGTATCTGTAAATTGTTGGTGGGCGTGGTTTGCGTATTTGAATCCTCAAATTGCGTATAATTGACTGCCGCGCCGGAAAAAACCGGACGATACATATATACAAAAAAGCTCCGGACTCTGTTGGGGAGTCCGGAGCGCGGATGTCTGTGCTTTTAATATATAGGTGTCGTTCCGATATGGCTGTCCGCCTATTGTGCGGAACCGCCGGCGGCCCGTCAGCTTTGGCCGGAGCCGTCGCCGAAGAGTGCCTTGACGAACTCTTTGCGGTCGAATATGCGCAGTTGGTCGATGCCTTCTCCGATGCCGATGTAACGGACCGGGATGTGGAACTGGTCGCTGATGCCGATTACCACGCCGCCTTTGGCCGTGCCGTCGAGTTTGGTGATGGTGAGCGAAGTGACCTGCGTCGCCTGCGTGAACTGCCGGGCCTGCTCGAAAGCGTTCTGTCCGGTCGAGCCGTCCAGCACGAGCATCACTTCGTGCGGCGCGCCGGGAATTACCTTGCCCATGACGTTGCGGATTTTGGTCAGTTCGTTCATCAGGTTGATCTTGTTGTGCAGACGGCCCGCTGTGTCGATCAGCACCACGTCGGCGCCGTTGGCCTTGGCCGAGGTCAGCGTGTCGAACGCCACCGAAGCCGGGTCGGAGCCCATCTCCTGACGGATCATCGTGGCGCCGGCCCGTTCGGCCCATACGGCCAACTGGTCGATGGCGGCCGCACGGAACGTATCCGCAGCGCCGATATAGACGTTGAGGCCGGCCCGGGTGAGCTGGGCCGCGAGTTTGCCGATCGTCGTGGTCTTGCCGGCGCCGTTCACGCCGACGACCATGATGACGTAGGGGACGCCTTCCTCGACGTCGAGTCCGAAGTTTTCGGTCGAGCGGTGCGACTCCTCCATCAGTTGGGCGATCTCGTCGCGCAGGATCGATTGCAACTCCGAGGTGTTCATATACTTGTCCCGTGCGACGCGGGCTTCGATGCGTTCGATGATCTTCACGGTGGTTTCCACGCCTACGTCGGAGGTGATGAGCACCTCCTCCAGATCGTCGAGCACCTGTGTATCGATGGTCGATCGACCGGCAACGGCCCGCGCCAGTTTCGAGAAGAGGCCCGTTTTGGTCTTCTCCAGACCGGAGTTGAGTTCCGCCTGCTCCCGGTCAGCGGTTCGGGCAGCCGGCTGGGGAGAGGTATTTTCCTGCTTCGTCGTATTTTCGACCGCAGCCGGCCGGTGGTTTTCCGGAGAAGTCGGTTGAGATCGTTCCGCCGGAGTCGTCGGCTGTGTATTCTGTTTTTTCTTGAAAAGATCGAAGAATCCCATAAAATATTGTTATATTAGTAATGTTGCAAAAATACGAAAAGCCCAGAGAAAACGGGAACTTGTTGCCAGTTTTCCGAGAACATTTTAAGACTACGTCAAAGATAGTGAAAGATAAAAGCAATCGTGTGGGCTTGCACGCAAAGATTGCCGAATCGCTTCCTGTCTTCTGCAAAGATAGTACAACCAGCCGGCGGAGCCAAATTTTTTTGAGCGTTGCCGCGTTGGAGTATTTAGGCAAAGTTAGAGATACGGATAAATCGGGTGGTGCAAAGCGAATTTATTCCCGTTTTGTCGAGGCGAAGAACCGCAAGAGGAACGAAGGTACGAATGATTCCTCGATGATCGGTGCTGTTCTGCCGGGTTGCGGGTCGGTGAAAATACAAAGGGCATCCGTTGAGGATGCCCTTTGTATTAAGCGGAATCGAATTTTTAGGTTGTTTTCCGAATCCGGTCCGGCGGATGATTCTTTCCGGCCTTGCGATCCGAAAACATTCGTTTCGCCTAATGCATTGCATTTATTTCTTCTCGGCGAAAAAGTCTTTCACCTGGTCGTTGGCGATGATGCCCTCTTTGAAGATGTATGCACCGGTTTTGTCGGATTTCACCATTTTGATACATTTGGTGAACTGTTTGCCCGTACCGGTTTTCAGCGTTGCGACTACTTTCTTTGCCATATAGCACTAAAATTATTTGATTTCACGATGAATGGTCACCTTCTTCAGGAACGGGTTGTATTTCTTGCGCTCCAGACGGTCGGGGGTGTTTTTCTTGTTCTTGGTCGTGATGTAGCGGGACATTCCCGGAACACCGCTAGCTTTCTGTTCCGTGCATTCGAGAATCACCTGCACTCTGTTGCCTTTCTTTGCCATTTGTCACTTGAGTTTTAGTAAACCTTTTTGGGTGCGGCAGCTTCGCGGAGCGCTACTGCGAGGCCCTTCTTGTTGATTGTTTTGATTCCGGCGGCAGATACCTTGAGGGTGATCCAGCGGCCTTCCTCTTCAGACCAGAAGCGCTTGTTCTTCAGATTGGGGCTGAACTTGCGTTTGGTCTTGTGGTGCGAGTGGGAAACATTGTTGCCGATCACCGCTACCTTGCCTGTAATTTCGCAAACTTTCATTTTGGTTAAAATTTAATTGTAATCCCATTTCGGGGAGTGCAAATATACAATCTTTTGGCCAAATAACAAAACACCGGCCTGAAAAAGGGCCGGTGTCTCTGTTTTCGGGGGTCCTGACTTACCAGGGAATTGCGACAGGGTCTTTCTTGAAATTTTCGGTCGAAACACTGTTTCCGGGCGTTTCGGGATTCAGATATAGCGTACTGTTGAATGGCGTGACGAAGAGTTGTTGGCTGTCGGCATAGCAAATGAGCACGCCGATTCGGATCGTGCCTTCCGCTCGGTTGTACGTACCGTGCTGGTACTCTTCGCCGCCTTGGATGTTGAAGTCGTTGCCGACGCTCATTGCTCCGTATTCGTTGTGAACGATGCCGAGTTGGCACACTTCATTGACGACTTTTACATTGTTCGGGTCGGTCGCATCCATATAGAAATAATACGGACTGCCGGACAGATCGCTGTATATGCCGCTGGCCGCAAGTTCGGGGATCCGGGAGACGGAGAAGGCGTCGGTCAGACGGAAGAGGTCGCGATCGGCGAGTTTTTCGACTTTAAGGTTCGTAATATTGATCACGTTCGACAAGGAGGGGATGCTTTGGTTGAAGAAGAAGCCGCAAACGAACGTGGCTTCGGAGGAAACGGTGATCCATTCGGCAGAAGGATCGACGTACGGTTCGGTCGCAATTATTTCTTTCTTGAGCGTAGCTTTGCCTGCTGCGCTGGAGACCGAAATTAGCATAACGAATTCCGTTTCCGGCGGAAGCGAAATGTATTGGAGTGTATATCCTCCGTTGTTGGCCTGCTCTACCTGCTCTGCCGTCCATGCATTGCCGTACTTTGCGATCAACTCTTCGTCTATTCCCTCCCGGCTGAATACATTGTCGTAATCGCTTTTGAAGAAGAGTGCGGTAAGGATGCCGGATGCGTTGCTGGTGGTGGTAAGTACATCGATCGTAGTGCTGCCGGCCGAAGAGACGGTGACATTCACTTCGGGAGCCGGGCCTGTGGCGGCCGGAGTGTGAACGGGAACCGGGGCGGGGATTACGCCGACGGATTGGGTGCCGGAGAAATAGGCGGCCAAGACGAGGTAGTCGTTGTCTTCCTGTACGGGCTGCATCGAGTTTACGGCTCTTGCCTGGGTTGCAGTCTCTTCGTAACGGCCGTTGTCGTCGGTCGGAATGGTGGCGGAATAGGCCGCGAGGATTTCGGACGTGAGTTTTTGCGGATTGTCGAGGTAATATTCCTGTGCGATGAAATGATCCCACATCGCTTTGGTGACGAGCAGGGTCCGCAGGTCGGTCGAGGGATTACCTTCGATATTCCAGGTAACGGAGTTCGCCGCGATTTCTCCTAAAGTGACCGTAAGCGCTTTGTCCTTTTCGAACGCAATCGGTTCCATCGACTTGAGGGTCGCACGCTCGATCGAGACGGAGTTATGCGTTTGCCGGAGGCAGGTGTTGCCTTCGCTGTCGGTAAGCGTTACGGTGAATCCTTCCGTGTATTCGGCTGCCGGCAGCGCGAAGTAGAAATAGGTCGGAGAGTTCGCATCGAGTCGTACATTCTCCGTGCAGGTCATCGTGACGGAGGTGCTGACGAATTGTGCGGAACCTTCGCCGGGAGCGAAATCGAGGCTGCCGGAAGCCAGATCGCTTTTCGAGATTTCGAAGTGTCCGGCAATGGGTTCTCCCGCATTGCCCGACAGCATAACCGACGCGATCGACGCATCGCCGGTCACTCCTATGCGGAGTAATCCGCCGATATTTTTGAATTCCAGCGAGGTGGATGTGCTGTATGCCACCATCGGATTGCCTCCTGTCGTGTAAAACGAGTCGGGAGTATGGGGCACTTCGGGGCGGAAGTAGGCTTCGACGACCTCTCGCTCCGGGATATATCCGCCGTTGTCCGGAGAGTAGAGAGCCACGTACTCTTCGGCGGTGTCCACATTGGAGATCGTTGCGCGTGTCGGATCATTCGGATCGGGGATTACGGGCAAATTCGTGCCGTTGATTTGTACAATATCCTCTTCGCTCCAGTGGACGTAGGTTTCGCTGACGAGCGTAGTCGTGCGGGTGCGGGGCGTCGAGAGAGTAAGGGTTACCTTGCTGTTTTGTTCGTCGTTTCCGGGATCGTCCGTTCTTCCCGGGTTTTCGGCCGGAGACTTGGTACAGGCCTGAAGAGCCAGGGCGAGGGTGCAAATCCCTGTGAGCAAATGTAAGAATCTTTTCATGGGTTTTGTTTTTTGATGGTTAGACTTGTCGGTTTTTCTTTTCGGGAATAACCGATGTATATCATGTGCTCGGATCATTTCGGGGCGGTGTGCGCCGGTCCGTATCGATCGGCTTTCCGGTGTCGTTCGATCGGCCTCGAAATCTGTTTGCCGGGAGGACTTTCGTTCGGGGCTTTTGACGGTCGGGAATACGGATGCTATTTTGTTGCAGCAAAGATGAAGGGAGCAGGCGTATATTGCTCTCTCATTTCGTTTATATCATTTCTCAAAAAGTATATTTGTCGAAAGATCCCGTTTTCAAGGCCGTTCCCGTGTTTCCGAAAATCGTGCGGATAGAGGGGCGGTGGGAATAACTGGGTGATTTTGTCGCTGACCGGGAGGAAGAATCTGTTCGGGAATAGCTTCGAATTTCGGTTTTGGAAGGCGAATGTTTGATATATAGCGGTATGAGGTGCCCGTAATTACGGTCGGAGAATTAACTCTTTTCGACGGGGTGTGTTCAATGATCCGCCTTTGAATTTCATCGGACGGTGCTAGTGATCGTATCGGGCTTTTGTTTCGCGATTTTCGGGGGCGTCCGGCCGGACAGCGTATCGGAAAGGGTTGGATGCGTTCCGGGAGGAACGGGGCTTGTTCCAGAGACGGGGATATGAAGACTTCCGGAACCTTTCGAGGCTCCGGAAGTCAGGGGGCTTTGGGAAGTGTCGAAACCGGGTTATTCTCCGGCGGCATCCCGTTCGATTTCGTCGCGCAGGAGCGCGAGTGCGAAGGCGCTCGCCCGGTCGATGATTTGTCCCCGGTCGGTGCCGCATTGTTTGAGCAGGGTCACGGTACGGTGCGGGCCGGCTACGGCCATCCAGACCGTGCCGACGGGTTTCTGTTCCGTGCCGCCCGCAGGACCTGCGATGCCGGTGGTTGCGACGGCATAGTCGGCTCCGGTGATGCGGCGTGCTCCTTCGGCCATCTGCCGTGCGACCTCCTCGCTGACGGCGCCCCGGCTGGCGATCGTTTCGGGATCGACACCCAACAGGTTGTTTTTGGATTCGTTGCTGTAAGCCACCACTCCGCACAGGAAATAGGCCGAGGCTCCGGGCATTGCCGTGAAGCGGGCTGCGATGCTGCCGCCTGTGCAGCTCTCGGCCGTGGCGAGAGTCTGCCGACGCTGCGTCAGCAGGTTGTGGACGATCTCCTGCATGGTCGCCCGCTCGAATCCGAGGACGTAGCGGGGAATGATGCGTTGCAGGGCGGCGAATTGCCGGTCGATTTCGTGCGATACGCTCTCGCCTTCGACTTCGTAGGCCGACAGGCGCCGGGTGCGGGCAGATATGCCAGGTGGAGGTACGGGGGCAGGGCATTTTCCCAGTCAGCGATCTTTTCGGCCAGCATCGATTCGGCCAGACCTGCCGTGATCAGCGTGCGGTGTACGATCTGCCGCAGGGAGAAACGGGCTTTCAGACGAGGCATTACCTCGTCGGTCATCAGGTGCTCCATTTCGAAGGGGACGCCCGGCAGCGAAACCACGACTTTGCCGTTCTGTTCGAACCACATGCCGGGGGCCGTGCCGTGGGCGTTGAAAAGCACGGTGCAGCACGCCGGGACGAGCGCCTGATCGCGGTTCAGGCGGTTGTATTCGATTCCGCGCGCTTCGAGCATGCGCCGCACGTGGTCGGCGACGGTTTGATCGCATACGAGCCGGGAGCCGAAGAGCTCGGCGAGGGTCTTTTTCGTGATGTCGTCCTTGGTGGGGCCGAGGCCGCCGGTCAGGATGACTACGTCGCTCTGGTTCATGGCCCGTTTTACGGCCTCGGTAATCTGCTCGCGCTGGTCGCCGACCGATGTGCGCTCCCAGACGACGATGCCCGCATTGTTCAGGTGACGGGCGATCGACGCCGAATTGGTATCCACGATCTGCCCGATCAGGATTTCGTCGCCGATCGTAAGAATAGATGCTTTCATGGTGGTAAGATTGAATTATTTTCCCGGCGCGGGCGAAGCGGAGGCTTCGGACGCTGCGTCGTCGATCAGGGCCCGGCAGATCTCCTTGACCAGGGAGGGCCCTTCGTAGATATATCCCGTGTATAGCTGGACGAGGCTCGCGCCGGCGGCGAGCATGGCTTTCACATCCCGGGCATTCATCAGGCCTCCGACGCCGATGATCGGATAGGCTCCGTGCGAACGTCGGTGGATGCGGCGCACTACCTCGATGGCCCGCTGCGTAAGGGGAGCTCCGCTCAATCGGCCGCTGCCGATTTCGTCGAGCGTCTCCTCATCGGTTTCGAGACCTTTGCGCGAGAAAGTACCGTTCACGGCCACGATGCCGTCCAGCGGCGTAGAAAGCATCAGGTCGGTCACTTCGTCGATAAGCGGGTCCGGCAGGTCGGGCGATATTTTCAGCAGGATCGGCCGGTACTGGTTCTGGCCGCGGCGAAAATCGAAGAGCGGCTGCAGAATATTCATCAGGTGGGCTTTGTTGTGCGATACGCTGCCGTCCGCACAGTTGTCGCAGCAGACGTTGATCGAAAAATAATCGACGTATTGGTAGAGGTTGCGGAACATTTTGAGGTAGTCGGCCGCGACCTGCGAAGGTTGTGTCAGCGTGTTTTTGCCGATGTTGCCTCCGATGATGAGCCGGTCGTGCCGGTGGCGGAGCTGGGCGATGGCCTTGTACAACCCCTTGTTGTTGAGGCCCGAACGGTTGATGATCGCCCGGTCTGCGGGCAGCCGGAAGATGCGGGGTCGGGGATTGCCGGCCTGGGGTTGGGGCGTGACCGTACCGATCTCGACGAATCCGAAGCCCAGGGCCGAAAGTTCGCGGAACGCTTCTCCGTTGCGGTCGAAACCCGCCGCCAGACCGATCGGGTTGGGAAACCGAAGTCCGAATACCTCCCGTTCGAGCGAAGGGTGCTCGGTGCGGTACATGGCACGCAGCAGCGCTCGTCCGCCCGGGATTTTCCCGATCATGCGCAACAGGAACAGGACCGTGCTGTGGGCACGCTCGATGTTCATGGCGAACAGGATGGGTTTGATCAGTTTACGATACATAATGGGCGGTGCGGTCGATTTCGGCCGCAAAGTTAAGAAAAAAGCATCTAAATTGTTAAAAATATTCTTCCCGGTAGCGGTATTCGTTGCGTATCGTTTCGAATTTTTCGGGGTTCTCTTTCAGCCGTCTGCTTTCGGCGGCGATGTCGAAGCGGTCGTCTATCGTGTCGCAAAGCTCCTGCCAGGAGATCGCCCGGGGACGGGACGGGGCGATGTTTGACGGATACCACTCCCCGAGCGACAGTCCGAAGTACCGGCCGATCGTCCGGACGGACAGGGCCGTTGCATTGGCCTTGCCCTGGGCGGAATAACCGGCGATATGAGGGGTGGCGAGCAATGCGTCCCGCAGCAGTAGCGGGTCGAGATCGGGCTCGTGTTCCCAGACGTCGAGGACGTATTGCAAACCGCTTTCGCGGAGCGCCTGCCCATCGACTACCTCGCCGCGCGAAGTGTTGATGAGGATGCTGCCGGGCTTCATTCGCTCGAAGAGCTTCGCCCCGGCCATGTGCCGGGTCGTATCGTCCAGCGGAGTGTGGAAGGTGAGGATGTCGGCCTGGCACGCCACCTCTTCGAGCGGCAGGAATCCGCCGTGCTCGCGCTCTTCGCGGGGGGGATCGCATGCCACGACGCGGAATCCCCACGTCCGGGCGTAGGCCTCGACGAGCGACCCGACGTGTCCTACACCGACGATTCCGAGGGTTTTGTCTGCAGGTTCCCAGGCCTGTACTCGTGAGAGGCGGACCAGTGCTGCAGCGACGTATTGCAGTACGCCCCGTGCATTGCATCCTGCGGCGGTCGCTACTTCGATGCCGTGTCGCCGACAATACTCCGTGTCGATGTGGTCGAAGCCGATGGTCGCCGTTGCGATCAGTTTGACGGACGATCCTTCGAGTAGGGCGGCGTCGCACCGGGTGCGGGTACGGACGATCAGGGCGTCGGCATCCCGGACATCGGCCGTTGCGATGGTTTTCCCGGGGAGGTATTCCACCCGGGCATAAGGTTCGAGTACTCCTTTCAAAAAAGGTATGGCATTGTCGGCGACGATTTTCACGACGGTATTCGAATTGGTTAATTGCGGAGCAAAGATAGTGCAGGGCGAGGGCGGCGCCAAATTTATTTGAGCTCCTTTTTACGGGAACCGTGCGCCGGTGCATACGGCTCCCGCTTCGGGCGTCGTCCGGGTCGGCCGGTCGGCACCCCGTTAAAAACGGGGTTTATCGGTGATAACGATGGCGGAAAATCAAAAATTTACTATCTTTGTAATTCTTACAAGGAAAGACTATGGATCTGAAAACATTCAATCCCAACGGGGTGGGGGTGGACAACGGCGCTTATTACGGTTTGCCGTTCACGCCCGAGGAGGCTGCGCTGGTGCTTGTTTCCGCACCCTGGGACGTGACCGTATCCTACGGTGCCGGAACGGCTTTGGCGCCGGATGCCCTGATCGAAGCCTCCACACAGCTCGATCTTTACGATGCTTCGGCGCCGGGAGCCTGGCTCGGAGGCATCGCTACGGCCGACATCGACTATTCGCTGCAGGAGGAGTCCCGCAAGCTGCGGGCCGATGCCGAACGGGTGATCGAACATCTCGAAGAGGGCGGAGCGCCGGACGACGAACGTATCGAGCGCCGTCTGCGCCGTATCAACGAAGGCTGTGCAGCCATGAACGACAATATTTACCGTCAGGCCCGCCAGTGGCTCTCGCAAGGTAAGGTCGTAGGGCTGGTCGGAGGCGACCATTCGACGCCGTACGGTTTGATCCGTGCCGTTGCCGAGAAGGAAGGTTCGCTGGGAATTCTCCATATTGATGCCCATTGCGACCTGCGTGAGGCGTACGAGGGATTCGAATTTTCGCACGCTTCGATCATGTTCAACGTACTGCGCGACCTGCCGCAGGTGAGCAAGCTCGTGCAGGTCGGCGTGCGGGATTATTGCGATGCCGAGGCCGAAAGGGCCGCTTCGGACGGGCGGATCGCTATGTTCGATTCGCGCTCGCTCGCTCGCGCCGGATTCGCGGGAACGACCTGGGCCGAAAGCTGCCGCCGCATCGTGGACGAGCTGCCCGAGGTGGTTTATATCAGTTTCGACATCGACGGACTCACCATCGAACATTGTCCTCATACGGGCACTCCCGTTCCGGGCGGCATCACTTTTGAACAGGTGGTTTACCTGATGGAGTGCGTGGCCGATTCGGGCCGCCGCATCGCCGGGTTCGACCTGGTGGAGGTCGTTCCCTGCCCGGAAGATAAGATCGACGCGGTCGTAGGAGCCCGCGTGCTCTACAAATTGTGCGGCCTGGCCTTGCGGACTTCGTCGGCAGGAAGAGGTTGATTCCGACAGGGCGTGAATTCTGCCGGGGAAGACGGTTTATTTTGGATTACGAATATAAATATGAATAGACAATGAGGCTTTTTTCCATGTACCGCTGGGTCCGGCAACATTATCAGTTTCAGTTGCGGGGGCGTCGTTTTCTGGAGGCTCCCTGGTCGGGCGGACTGGTGTTGCTCTTCAGTGTCGCCGTTGCGATGCTGCTGGCCAATCTTCCCTGGACGGCGGAGTATTACCAGCGGGTGCTCAACATCGACATCGCTTTGGTGGTGCGTGGTCCCGGCAGTCTGATCGACTGGATGTTTCCCAGGGGCCTGACCCTCCAGACCTTCGTCAATGACGGGTTGATGGTGGTGTTCTTCTTTTTGATCGGTCTCGAGATCAAACGCGAAATCGTCATCGGACAGCTCTCTTCCGTCAGGAAGGCGATTCTGCCCGTGTTGGCGGCTTTGGGCGGTATGGTGGTGCCTGCATTGATCTATTTTTCGTTCAACGCGGGAACCGTCGCGGCACCCGGCTGGGGAATCCCTACGGCGACGGACATTGCTTTCGCCATCGGCATCCTTTCGATATTCAGCGATCGGGTGCCTATTTCGCTCAAAATTTTCCTGACGGCCCTGGCCGTGGCGGACGACTTGGGGGCGATTCTGGTGATCGCGCTGTTTTACGGCGAGGAGGTCAATCTGTTGCTGCTTGCGATTGCGATCCTGATCCTCGTAGGCATCTATTTCCTGAATAAAGTGGGCGAAACCCGCATTATGTTCTATCTGGTACCGGCTTTCGTCGTCTGGGCCCTGTTTTATTATTCGGGAATCCATTCCACGCTGTCGGGCGTGGTGATCGCCATGTTCATCCCGATGAAACCCCGTTATAGCAAGGAGTATTTCGCGCGGAAGATGAGCGGTTTGTCCGATGCGCTGCTGAAAGCCGAGTGCCGGGCCGACGATTTTCCGAACGAGGAGCACAGGTACTACCTGCGGATGATGTCCTCGCTGGCGACCGATTCGGTAGGGATGAGCTTCCGTCTCGAACATCTGCTGGCTCCGTACGTAACATTTTTGATTATGCCTATTTTCGCATTCGCCAATGCGGGTGTCTCGATCGATTCGCTGGAGTACTTCCGAATCTTCCACGTTACGCCGCAGGCCGGTGCGGTCGGCACGGGCATCTTCTTCGGATTGCTCGTGGGCAAGCCGCTCGGTATTTTCCTGGCCAGTTGGCTCGCCGTGAAGACGAAGCTGGCCGAAATGCCCGAGGGAGCCGGCTGGAAGATGCTTTTCGCGGTGGCTTGCCTGGGCGGTATCGGGTTCACCATGTCGATTTTCGTCGATACGCTGGCCTTTGCCGATGCCGAGATCGTCAGCCGGGGCAAGATCGCCATTCTGATGGGATCGTTCGCGTCGGCCGTATTGGGTACGGTGCTGATTTTCCTCTTTTCCAAAAAAAAGACACGTATATGAAGAAATATCGGTTGATCGCCGCAGCGGGACTGTTCCTGCTGGGTGCCTGTTCCCGGGGAACGGGGAGCATGGAGTTGCGTAACGAAACGGATTCGGTCGCTTATGTGATCGGTCTGAATGTGGGATATAATTTGCAGCGGATGGATTCGACCCTCAACGTCGAAGCCGTGTGCCAGGCCGTGCGGGACGTATATGCCCGGACGGCCCGGATGACGCCCGACGAGGCCCGTGCGGTTTATCTGCGTTACGTGAATGTTTCGCAGCCCGAACAGATTCGGGCCTATGAAGAACAGTTTCTGGAGGATTTCCGCAAGAGCAATCGCTCCTATGCCAAGACCGATACGGGGCTGACGTACGAGGTGCTGGAGATCGGTGATGAGTCCAAGACGCCCCGAAGCGACCGGGATACGGTGGCGATCCGTTTTGTGGCCAAGACGGTCGATGGAAAGGTCGTCGAGTCTTCGTACGAACGAGGAGACACCACGCGCACGGCCGTGGGCGATCTGATGCCCGGGTTGCGGCAGAGCGTGCGGCTCGTCGGGGAAGGCGGTCGAATGAATGTATGGATACCCTCCCGCCTGGCTTACGGGGCCGAAGGCGACAAGAAATTGGGCGTGGTCCCGAACGCGACGTTGTTCTACGAGATCGAACTCGTCGATGTCCGCTGACTTCTTTTTCAAGAGGGGGCTGAAAAATAAAATCGGCTGCCCGTAAAATATTTTATATATTTGTGCAGTTATCGAAACGGAAATAACAATTTAATACATAATTATATCAACAAGATGAAAAGAACATTGTGTTTCATGGCACTGTTAGCTGGTGCCGTAATTTTCGCCTCGTGCAGCCGCAGCAACGGTTCGATCACGATGGGCAGCAAGTCGCAGTTCGACTCTTTGTCGTACGCTTTGGGTAATAACGTCGGAGCGGGACTCAACCGGATGATGTCGGATATTCCCTTCGATTTCGACGCGATGACCGAAGGTGTGACCGAAGGTGCCCTCGGAACGGCAAAAATGACGCATCCAGAGGCACTCGATACATTGCGCACGTTCTTTATGGTTACGCGTCCGGAACGCGCTCAGGCTATTGCCAAGAAGAACGCGATGACTCCCGATTCGCTGAAGACACCCGAAGAGTCGTTGGCCGATCCCGCGATGTTCGAGAGCGAGGAGGAGCGTCGGTTCATTTCGTATGCTTTCGGTATCGATCTGGGTAACAATATGCTGGGAGCAGACCTTCCGATTCAGTTGGTTTGGTTCGGTCAGGGTTTGAAAGACATTACCGGCAACGGTGAAGAAGCCCGCATGACCGAGCAGGAAGCAGTCAAATTCTTGCGGAACTGGTATTCGGTGGTTCGTCCTGCCGAGAACAAGAAAGCCAATGAAGAGTGGATCGCTTCGATCGAGAAGAAATCCGGCGTTCAGAAAACCGAATCGGGATTACTTTATAAGATCGAAAAGAAGGGCGATGAGACCCTGATGCCGACGGACTCCCGCGACCGGGTAAAAGTTTATTATACGGGAACCAATTATAAGGGGCAGGTTTTCGACAGCTCCTATTTCGAGAACAAGCCCGAAGAGATGAAGGAGTACCTCAAGCAGATAGATCCGGAAGGTTATGACAAGGACGAAGCTGTCGAGTTCGAATTGGGACAGGTGATTCCCGGCTGGACCGAAGGTTTGAAACTGATCGGCAAAGGCGGTAAGATAACGCTTTGGATTCCTGCGGAACTGGCTTATGGTCGGCAGGCGCGCGGTAAGTATATCTTGCCTAATTCGGCTCTTAAATTCGAGGTAGAGTTGGAGGATGTGATTCCTTTCGTTGAGGAAACGACCCCGGCAACAACGGATGAAGCTGCGGCTGCGACGACTCAGGCAGCGAACTCTGCTC